>ERZ773252.92-NODE-92-length-109049-cov-5.955722_pt1 | contig 109049 bp, 93 predicted proteins | sample MGYA00580517_ERZ773252 | MGnify/ENA primary metagenome ERZ773252 (study PRJEB29015, sample SAMEA2737766) | human gut metagenome | biome: human gut; feature: human-associated habitat; material: faeces | place: China | collected 2012 ...
TCGCAATTCTCGTTGGCTTCCCTCTACGCTACGAGCATTTTCCTATACACTAAAAAGCAAAAGCCACCACCCAAACCGGTGGTGACTCTTGCTTTACACGTTAACCGTGTTATTATTTAAATTTTTTGTATCCGCTCTTCTTCAAGAGTTTTACATTTGCCTTACGAACCTTCGCAGATGCACCCTTTACCTTGATCTTCTTCTTGCATCCCTTGAAAGCGCCCTTGGACACCTTCTTAAGTTTTGCCGGAACGGTCAGGGTCTTCAGTTTCTTACAATTTGCAAATGCTGCAGAAGGAATTTTGTTGATATTTTTATTCAACGTTACAGAAGTTGCTTTCGCTCCCTTAAATGCTTTCGCTCCGATTCCTGTAACCCGATACTTGATCTTCTTATTCTTAACAGAAGATGCAACGGAAAGCTTCTTTGCCTTTACGCCCTTCTTCGTAAGACCTACAACTGATACAGCCCCCTGGCTTGCAGTTGTTGCTCTCTTTGTTACTTTATACTTATAATTACCTGCCGTAAATGTCTTATTTACCTTCAGACCAACCTTCTTAACAGCGGCCGGTGTTGTAATGCTTGAGGAAGAAGGAACCTTTGCAGCAGCTTCTGCTGCTTTACGAGCTGCCTCCTCGGCTGCCTTGCGTGCTGCTTCTTCTGCGGCTTTACGCGCTTCCTCTGCCTTACGCGCTGCTTCCTCTGCCTCTTCCTGCTGGATTGTCTTGTCTGTCTGAGGATTAACATAGGTCTTGTCTGCAATATCCTTTAATGCCTGATCCAGACCGGTTACTGTAAAGGTCATGCTGATGCTCTTTTTTGGCATCTTCAGTTTACCTCTGTTATTTCTGGCTGCCATAGGATATTTTGTTTCATCATCCTTATCACCATCCCATGTATTGATTGCCACGAAAGTATAATATCTGTCATCTGCCTTATGATACAGATCGATCGGATCCGGATTTGGATTATTTGGAGACTTCATTACATTTTCTCCATCTACTGTGATCGTTGTATTGGTAATTTTTACTCCCGGATATTTCTCCACCAGCAGATCCATTGCCAATCCGAGCATCTGATACTTCACACCGCTTAAAGCAGCTCCTTCCAGAGAAACAGTATACTCTCCATCCTTCGTCAGAAGAACATCTGTTACCTTCGTTGAGTCTGCAGCCTCCTTGCCGGATGCCACAATATATTCATAGCTTTTATTCTTTCCTGCTTTTGAGAATGGCAGGTAGTTGTTACGATAATCCCAGTTTGATGTCTGATAGTACAGATATGCATGGATTCCGGTGGTATTCCACAGATCCTGATCGATATATGCACCAATCTTATGATTGTCCTTAGACTCGTTTGGATCCGGCTTTCCTCCTGAAATGCTTGTCATGCTGGCATCACCTTTAGTTCCATTGATGGTATTGTAGAAATCGGCAATATCTTTATAATACATTGCCGGTGCCACTCCGTCTGCTTCTGAGCCACGCTCGAAATATGCACCTGTATCCCACAGAACCGGAACAGCACTGATCTTCTGCGCTTCTGTAAATGTATCATGCAGCCACTGGGTTACACTTGACTCAACACCTGCCGGATTACAGATACCACATTCACCGATAATGATACCATATCCCTGATCTGTAAACTTCTTAAGAGTCTGGAAATATTTTGCGGTATTTTCCTGATCTGCCACAGTATATGTACCTGTACCACCATCACCACAGAAATCCCATGGAGTATAATAATGAACAGAAAGGAACAGCTTAGATGTGCCGTTCTCCTCAATATCTGTCGGCATTACATAACGATTACCAACCTCTTTGGTAACACCGTTTTCATCTTTGACCTTCTGTACTTTATCAACTGTTTTGGTGATATCGGTATTGTAACCAGGGATCAGAAGATGTCTGTTTTTGTTGTTGCCACCGCTGTTACGGATAATATCAACAAACTTCTGGTTGATCTTATTAACCGTCTCATACAGCTCATCCTCTGTCATATAACCGGCAAGAGCCTGCTCTGTAGAATCATTTCCAACCGCATAGCCACTCTTACCGATTGCATCAATCAGACGATCACCGAGCTCCTCGTTTGCACCCTCAAAGATCAGGTGGTCAGAGTATCCTTTAAAACGCTCTGCGATCTGTGTCCAGTATGCCTCATATCTTGCCCATGCTTTTGCACGCAGCTCTTCATCCGGGACAGGAACATCCTCGCCATCTGCATTCTTTTCTGTCACATATTCCTTAACCTGATCACCGTCCTCATCTACGATTTCCCGATACTTGCAGGCACCAAACTGTCCCCACCACTGATTGTCCCAGTGATCGTTGATAACGACATACATACCATTGTTCAAAGCATAGTTGACAATCTCTTCCACACGTCCAAGGTACTCATCTTTAATCGTATAAGTACCATCATCAATATCTGCATTGGACCATGCAACCGGAATACGCAGTGTATTGATACCATAAGAATGTACTTTATCGATATAAGCCTGTGTCGTGATCGGCTGTTTCCAGACAGTCTCACAATCCTTCGATGTCACGTCCTTGTCATACTTGGTCTTGTTTCCCGTTTCTGTCTTCTCTAACGGCATAACAGCCTCCATCGTATTACCAAGGTTAATACCAACACCCATCTCCTTGTTGGCCAGATCCTGTGAAGACAGCTCCGTACGCATAGATCCGTTATCCTTTACTGTCATCACTGTGCCGGTGCCTTTGATCGTCACCGTACGGTCCTTACCAATATTAGACTTGTCATTCCAGGTTTCTCTCAGTGTAATGTTATCCGGTGTCAACACATCCGTTAAAACCGTCTTGCCATCAGCTGCTTTTACGCTTGTAACGTCAAACGAACCGGCACTAAAGCTGCTGACTACCATCGAAAAACTCATACATGCTGCAAGAATTCCTTTTAGATTTTTTTTCTTCAATGTTTTTCCTCCTTTTGAGTTAATTATTTGATCCTCTCTCCCAAAGAATCATTTGCATTTGAATATGCACATTTAATTATACACAAATTTTTTATATTTTTCAAACACTTTGTTAGTAATTCTCACCATTAAAAATAGAGGAGATTTGTAGTAAAAATTCAACATGTTACAAAAATAATTACTAAACTCCTCTATTTCTAATACAATTATTATATTTTCAAATACGATTATTCAACTTTACTAATATTGCGTAACATTATCTGATGTCACCTGCTCAAACGGAACCCATACATAAAGTCCGTTCTTCTCCGCACCAGACAGAGAGGTAATACTTTCTCCTGCTGCCAGCTTCTGCGCCGCCAGAACAGCTTCCTCTCCCTGCCCCTTTGCCGGCTGGAAGATGGTACATGCCATTTTCCCCTTTTTGATGAGGTCAAGACCGTCTGCCGTTGCATCAACGCCCAGCACCGGGAGCTTGGACAGATCCAGCTTCTCCTGTTCTGCCGCCTGTACCACACCAACCGCCATGGAATCGTTGTTACAAATGACGGCGTCCACATCCTGTCCTGTCCGCAAAAACTGACGGAACATTTTGGCTGCCGTATCCGTGGACCAGTCTGCATAATCCTCATAAACATAATTGATGGTTTTGCCGGAAGCCTCCAGGGCAGCCTTATTCGCCCTGGTACGTCCCTTCGTTGCCGAATGGGTGCTTTCCCCCTTGAAAATAGCGATATTCAGGGTGTCCTTAGAAGCATACTGATCCAACACATATTTGGCCTGCAGTTCTCCTGCAACTGCCTCATCCGATCCCACATAAACATACTGATCCTTCTGAAGATATTCCTCCTCCGGAGCACTGTTGATAAACACAATCGGCTTGTCCCCTGCAAGAGCCTCCATCTGCTGGGCTGTTCCTGCATCGCACAAGGCACAGATGATGACATCGGCATCCTTTGCCTCTTTGATCTGGTTCATCTGGGTCTCAGAGGAGCCCTTGGCATCCTTTACCTCCAGCGTTATCCCCTTCTCCTCTGCTGCTTTCCCGGCTGCGTCTGCCAGATTTGCACGGAAAGTATCCGATCCGTCTGAAACCGTCAGCATAATATTTATCTTTCCACCAGAGGATTTCCCTTTGCCGGAAGATTTGGAACATCCTGCTGCCAGCAGACAGCACAATGTCAACAAACATATGATTAATGATGCTTTCTTTTTCACAACTGTCACCCCCTATATCTGAAAACGACTCATCTGCTCTGCCAGCTTCTCCGATGTCTGTGTCAACACCTTGGCACTTCCTGCCACCTGTTCACTCTGGCCGGCCAGCTTGTTCGCCTGCTCAACCATCACCTCGGAAGTCTCACTGATCACCGCCGTAGAGGCCGCCTGCTCCTCAGAAATCGCAGAAACATCCATTGCTACATTATTTACAGTCTGGATCTGGGTGATCATACTGTTGATTCCATTGTCCACATCCTGTACACAGGTGTAAATCTCTTCAAAGGTCTCCTGTGCCACCTTGATCCGGCCACCGCTCTCGTTGATGTTCTCCACGCTGACATCTGCCTGTTTCACTGCTGCGTCCACCAGATTATCTACCTCATTGATCAGCTTGGCAATATCATCAACAGAGGATGCCGTGTTTTGTGCCAGCTTACTGATCTCTGTCGCAACCACAGAGAAGCCTCTGCCTGCTTCCCCGGCCCTCGCTGCTTCAATGGACGCATTAAGGGATAAAAGAGAAGTCTCCTCGGAAATATTGGCGATCAATCCGGTAATACCCGTAATCTCTTTGGAAGCCTCTCCCACTTTGCTGATTGCTTCTACAAGCTGTGCGATAGAATTTCGGATCTCCTCCATGGCATTCTGTACCCGTTCCATATCACTGCGTCCTTTGCGTGATATATCCACTGTCGCATTGATCTGCTCCTTGACCTTCTCGCTGTCACTGGTGGTATCCGCCACAACTCCGCTGAGATTCGTAGCACTTTCCGCAATCTCATTGATGGAATCTGAAATCTGATCTACCGTCTCACTAAGAGATGCCATTGACGTTGCCTGGGAATTCGATGCATCCTGCATACTTACAGAAACGACGCTGCTGTTGTCCGCCTGATTCTGAATATCATTTGTCACATTATTGATATCGCAGATCATTTCCCGCATATTCTCTGTAAATACTTTCACACTGTGCTGGATCTCTGCAATTTCATCCGATCCCTTCGCCTCAATCTGAATCGTAAAATCACCGTCAGACATTGCTTTGATCTTCCGGCTGAGTACCTTCAGCGGCTTCACCGTGAAAGATACATTCAGGGTATTTAACAATACAAAGACCAACAGACAGATTATTGCTACCACGATCAGAGTATTCCGCAGATTGTCCACTTCAGAAGTAATCAGTGACTTTGGAACATAGGATACCAGAACCCAGTCTGTCCCGGAGATTTCACGGGTTACTACAACTTTATCTCCAATCGTAGAAACAGAATCATCATCCTTTTGGAGCTTGGCGGCAACCTTTTTCAAAAAGCTGTCCGACGCCTCATTGACCGATGTAGAAACCAGCTCACTGTCACGGGATGTAAGAATATCGCCATTCCCCTGATCCACAAGCAACGACTCCGCCCCCTGCATGGATACACTGGAGTTTACTATGATATTAACCGAATCCAGAGAAAGACTTGTCGCCAGTACCCGGACATCATCGGGATCATCCAGCATGCCACAGGCACTGATCATCATATTGCCCTCGCTGTCCTCATACGCCTGGGTATAACCGGGGTTCATCCGGGTAAGACCCTCCTTATACCAGATCTGCTCCGTTGCCCCGTCATATTTCGTCTGATTCTCGGATGCCTGCATCACATTTCCCTTCGTGTCAGCAATATAAAAGCCGCCCACAAAGGCACTGTCCAGTCCATAATAATCATTCAGCTTACGCTGAAGCTGCTTCTGATCCTTAATAGCCCCTGAGCGTTCCAGGTCATACTTCACCGTCTTGACCTCGTCCAGCTTACGGTTCAGCCATGCTTCGATCTGGCTGCTCTGATCCTTTGCCGATGTGCTCAAAAGGCTCTGGGAGGAGGCCATAATATCAGCCTCCGACACATTATAAGCAATCGCGATCATTACAATCACCATAATGATCGTAACCGGAAGGGATACCCCCAATATCTTCGCCCGCAGTCCCAGCCGCAAACTCCTTCTTCGTTTATGATCTTTTTTCATTATGTACATCACTCCTCCTTTACATTATGATAAAATCATTATAGTATACTTATTATTATACTAAGAAACGCCATTTTTCTCAACCATGATCAACCAAAAAAACGAAGACTTCTTCACAAAGTCTCCGCTTTTATCATATATCTGCACATGACGAAGGTTCGAAGAAATTCTTAATATGAGTCTTTAGGACTCATATTTATCCCCCTGAAGCTGTCAGTCCATCTTAATATCCGCCTTTACGTCCCGTATATCTCCTGTCTCCGTATCCGTAAGCTGTACCATCCACTGTTTTTTATGATCCGGATTCTCATAAAAAGCTGAAATTTTCTCGCCCTGACGCAACGATACATGGCCTGTCTTCTCTCCTGCATAATTCCGGATCACTCCATTCTCCGAAATATACATGGAGTCCTCCCAGATAATCCCCTGCATTTTCCGGACAAATCTACGTTCTTTGCAATCATAGATAAAACAGGTTTCCTCCCCTTCTTTCATTCTGCAGTATACCGCCACACAAGCATTCATCATTTTGCACGATATGATAGATTCTACCCCCGCATCCTGTTTCCGCATATCATATGTTTTGTCATAAATATAAAATTTGGTTTTATCTTTTCCTGACCCCCTTTGAAACTGGTCCGCCGGAAAGCTGGTCCGTCCCACGGCATTCCCCAGTCCGTCATACCACGTGTCCTCATTCCAGCGAAAAATTCGCATCCCCGGATAATAACGCATCTGAGCACGGTTTCCCCAAATATATGTCAGCTCATACGTCACATAATACGTCCGGAACGCCTTTTGGGACCATAACTCATCCTCCGAATTATCCGGATCCGGCTTCTTCCGTCTCTGGTAATATGTTTCGTCCAGCCACTCACTCACCTGCTTAAGCTGCCATTCATCCAGTGTTCTGGTTCCAAACGCCTCAAATCCATCCATATGATAAGTGGCCCGGATAGAATACACCCCTTTTGTAAAATTCAGAATCTCCCCACTTCCGGCGCATTTCTTGTCTGATGTTTCAATAAAGAACGGATACATGTCCTTCTTTTTCGACTGTTCCGTCCGGTATGTATCATACAAAACCTCGTATGCTTCCCCCGTATTCGGATCAATCGCATCTGTATCATATGGAATATAAGAGATCATCCTGTGACCGCTCTCATATGTTTCCGGAGCTGAAATCCCCGTATCCAGCTTGTACGTCTGCTTTTTCTGACATTTTACTCCCACATCCGTCAGATATGCTTTATGTCCCTTATAATACCAGCATAGTTTCTCCGGTCCATAATTTGCCTCCATGACCGCTTTCGGAGAATCAAAATATGTTAAAAGCTTTTGACACAGCTGTTTTTGCTTTGTGGTCTTACTGATCGCCATAACACTGCGCCGGTAAGTCTGATCCGAAAGATGGATATCCCCGATCAAGCCCTGATGCTGCGCCAAAAGATAGTCCGGATTTGTGGAATTTTCCCAAATAACAATATCTGCTGATTTTAACTGCTCATCTATGTTCTTTGCATAATCATATGCCATAATATACAACTTCACACCAAACCGCTCCCGCAGGATATCTCCATACCATCCCCCCTGCATCTCACCGGGGGCCGGAACCTCTCCGAGCATATCAAGCACCCGGATCACCGGCAGCCCGTCAGACTCCTTCTGATCATTTCCCTTTTGTTCTTCTGCTGCCCCGGTTGTCTCCGGGCTTGTTTTCCCGGTGTCCTTTCCCGAATTTACAGCATTGGTCAGGCCAAAGATTCCTACTGCCAGTATCACAACTACTGCCACTGCTCCGATCCATTTTGCATGCTTATGAAATTTCATGACATGCTTTACTCTCCTCCGGGTATCCGTCTCCCCAAAGGTCAGCATCCCCAGCCCCGGATTTCTCCGGTTCGTCGCAAACTGCAATAAAGACTCGCTATAGACTGCCCGGATATCCTCCGGACTATTCTGCAAAACATACTCATCGCAGCTCATTTCCATATCCCGGATCATCAAAAAATAAGACAGCCACACCAGAGGCTGGAACCAGTATACACTGCAGAGCAGAAATGCCGCCGCCTTCACCAGATTGTCCCGTCGGCGGATGTGATACTTTTCATGGTTGATGATATAATCCTTCTCCTGTTCCCCCAGACGGAAGGGAATATAAATCCTCGGTGAAAGCAGTCCCATCACAAACGGAGACGGTATCGCATCGCATTCATATACATTGTCCTGCATACGGACTGCAGTCGCAACCCTCCCCTTCATCCTGAGATACAGGATAATATTTACAAACAGGATTACACACAAAACTACCAGCCAGAGATATGCCGCTCCGTATAATATCCTCCGAAGCAGCACCGGAGAGAATGCTTCCGTTTGGTTTGGAGATGTTTCCTCTGCCATATCACCGGACATATTATCGTAGATATTTTCCGATTCTTTGTCTGTATTTTTAACGGATTCATTCTGGGAAGCGGTCTGTAATTTTGCTGATGAATCAGTAGAACCCATCTGATCAGCCTGTCCGTCATTTGGTACAGTATCTGTCTGAGCTTTGTTTTGATCATCCGAAGTACTCTTTTTCTGAGATGATTTTTTGCCGGTCATCCTGACATTTTGCCATGAGACTCCCGTATACTTCTCCAGAGACTGCTCCATCCGGTCTGAGTTCTGCGGAAGCAGATTATATACACTGAATGGTGATGCAATTTTTACAGGGCATACCAGCTGTATCCCCACAATGATCCACAGAAGATACGCATATTTCTTCGGCGCTTTCCCCAATAACATTCTCGCCAGAAGAACCAGTGCAATCACGACGGAAGCATCAATCCCCATCTGTAAGATCCCCATAAATAACCGAAATACCATACGCCTCCCCCTATCTGTTTGTTTTATCCCATATCAGATTATGCTGCTGACATTTTATAACTGCCACGCATAACGCTTTGTAATCTCGCATAGAAACATATGAAAGTCTTTCCTTTTTATGTTGCAAGTTTACAATCATAAACCTTGCGTTTAGTTTACAATAATAGACCTGTATTGTCAAGAAAAACCTGTGTATAAATTTTCTATCATTTATCCGTACAATATTTGAAGCTTGCTGATAAAATCCTCAATAATAAAGCGTGAATTGATCGATGTGTATACTCTGATCTGCGGACTGTTCTCCGGATAGCGATAAGAGGTATCCTCCTGTACCTCCGGTGCTTTGCAGTACATAAAGCTGCCGCAATTTGGTTCCAGGGTCACTCCCACCGCCGGGGAGTCTCCAAGCGACCAGCTCTCTCCCGCCGACCACGAGGCGTTTTCTGTTTCATAAAATGATATGAGATTTTCGTACAATAATCTGCCGATCTCGCCATAAGGAGCGATCCGTCGTTGTATTTCTCCAAAACCGATATGCATGGTTCCGTAAACATTGTTGGGAATCAGCCATATATCTCCTCCACAGTGAAGCACTGTATTGGCCGCCTCCACATCATTTCCAAAGTTAAATTCCCATCCCGGCTTCTCACAACCAATGGGATTCCCTCCAATGCATACTACTGTCATCCTGTCCACAATTTCAGACTTTGCCCGGATGGCTTCCGCCACATTAGTCACTGCCCCAATACATAAGACAAACAGTGGCTTGTCATCCTCCTTCATGGCCTCCCCGACGATAAACTGCGCTGCCTCTGTCATGGGTTCCCCCTGATGCTCTGACATTTTGCCGGTCTGTCCCCGAAGCACCGGCACATCTGCCCCCATTGCCTCTGTTACACGACAGATCATCTCATAGCTCTGTTCCATGCTTCCCTCTGCTACAAAATGTTCCGCACATATTCCCTTGACCTCAAGCATTTTACTCATCAATGCCTGTGCGATCGCAAAAGGATCATCCGCCTCACAGGCGGCATCCGTATCAATGATCACTCGTCTTTTACGGTATTCCTGCACATGATAATGCAGGGAAGCTTTTCTCTGTTCCAGTGTAATTTTACCTGATGACATTTCCTACTCCTTTATCATTTTGCCCATGTTGTTTTATCCCGTTCTCCCTGATAATCAAAAAGTCCGTCGTTTTTCTCCTCCAACGCTTTGATCATATGATAGGTGTATTCATTATAAGGGGTTGGGATTCCAAGCTCTTCTCCCATGCGCATCAGCGTGCCGGAAAACATGTCGATCTCTGTATGGCGTCCCGCATCCAGATCCTGCAGGGTTGAATACCTTGCGGAAGCAGGAACTGCACTTCCCCTTCCGGATGTGCCCGCCATCTTACTCATATCAATTCCTTTCGCTAATGCAATCTGCTCCAGTTCCCTGCGAAGCCCGTCACTGATGACTTTCATATGTGTACTGTCACTGTAGCAGCCTACCCCCGCTCCCAGAATCGCCTGAGGAAGATTATTGCAGACATTCAGGCGAAACTTTCCCCAGATCTCCTCCCTAATAAACTCCGTAGAGCGGAAGTGAATCCCTGTGTCCGCAAAAAGGGACTCGATTGCCTGTACCCTTTCACTGTCAAAAGGTGCCGCAAGCTCTCCAAAAATAATCCCCAGAGTAGTTTCCGGATTGAAATAATATCCATTTTCCTCCTTGTGGGATGCCACCTTGATCAGAGAACGAAGAACCCTGTCATCCCCGACCTGCTCTGCAATCAGTTCCTCGCTGTCTACGCCATTCATCAGGCTCATAACTGTTGTATGCTCCCCAACGATCGTCTTAATGCTTTCCAGCGCTTCCGGAAGAGATCCATACTTCAAGGACACGATCAACAGATCCACATCCTCCGCCTCCTGCGGACTCCAAACCTCCGGACGATAAACTTCATCATTGATCCGACAGCCTCCCTTTTTCAACCGGTCAGCCCGTTCTCCCTCTGCGATCACACCCAGACGTATGTCCTTTTTGTGGGACAGTCCCCAGATTACATAAGAGCCCACAGCTCCTGCACCTAATACCGCTACTGATTGTATCTTCATATTCACGTTCCGCCTTTCCTGTTAGTTCTTTAATTTTCCCTCTGCCAGATCCCGTTCTGTCATATAATTGGTCGAAAAGGCAGCATTACATTCTGCAATTTCCTTTGTCCCGTTAATATAATCTACGTACAGATCCCAAAGATCCATCCCTCCATCTGCTTCCAGTCCATCTTCGTCCGGCAGCCACTCCCGGATCAGGGCGATCCGCTCCTCTTTTGTTGTGTCTTTGATCAATGTTGATTTCATAATGAACCACCTTTCGTCTCGCCTTCAATTAAAGCACTGAAATTTTCAGTCGAAAATCAATTTCTATTTGCACTATATATCCTTCCTCACACCTTATAAGACATTGAATCACAAAACGTACTCAGATAACATCCTGCCAATCTTCCCAATATCTACAGCACCCTTAAATTCAAATTTGGCTGTAAATCCGTTCGTAAACATTACGAATAATTCTGAATCAGGAAACAATTCCATAAATCCCGGTGTCTGAATTGAAAAATACTGAATTTTGGAATACGGCATTGTCGCAAAGGATTTTCTCTTTCCTGTAATCCCCTGCACATCAATAGAAATAATCCTCTTGTTTGTAAATACTAACTGATCGCGAATCGTTTTAAATGCAAACTCCACCTTTTCGTCTGCAATCAATAACCCGTCAACCTCTCCACGTACCTCATCATTGCTAATCGGTTTCAAATTAAAAACACTGTTCTGATTAAAATTTACTGCCATATTTTCCTCCTATCATGCTGTTGTGTTTATTTACTTTATCTGATATCTCATTGTATCACATACAGTTTTTATCATGTTGTCTTTATATAGTATGATATTTTACCCTCTGCCTTCTGTCAATAAGCTATCCCGTTTTCATTTTCACCCCTTGTCATTGTCATAATAATTAGAATACCTTTTAAATATTTCGGCAACTTTTGTATAAGCCGCTTTAGGTCTGCGGTATTCATCAACAATGCCCTTGTTATTCATTTCTCTTGGACGTCCGGCAAACCATTCTCTGCTGACCCTCACATCGCAAAACTGCCATATATATACACCCATGCATTCCGGAAAATTCAGGCATTCCGATACTTGCTCCGTCAATGCATCTGCCTGATACTCCTCTGTCCATTTTCCGTGATATGCATTATGACAGCCATACAGACCGCCCGCTCCAATTTCAGAAACGATAAACGGCTTTCCCTTGCCTTTTCCGTCCTCCTCAATCCAATGATATACCTCTTCCAGATAATCTTTGACCGGTTTGTCCACATACCATCCCGGATAAAGGTTGCAGGAAATCACATTTGGGAGATCAAAGCAGATATCCTGAAAAAACTTACAACTCGCAAAAGTATACGGCCGGGTGTCATCCATTTTGCGGATCAGATCAAACTGTTTTTCATAACATGAACGTCCAAATGTTGTTTCACTGGCACATTCATTTAAAATCCCCCAAATAAAGATACTTGGATGATTATAATGATTCAAAATCATTTCCCGGATCACCGCTTCCGCCTGCGCCTCAAACAGTGGATGCCTCATGCGGTCTTCTTCCAGACCACGGGCATGATTTTCCTCCCAGACTAAAATCCCCAATTCGTCACACAGATCCAAAAAAATCTCGTCATTGGGATAATGTGCCGTCCGTATGGAATTTGCCCCCATCTGTTGTATCAAAACAAGATCATTGTAAATCGCCTGATAAGGAAGTGCGCAGCCATAATCCGGATGATCCTCATGACGGCATACCCCTTTAATTCTCAGACTTTTTCCATTGAGCAGAATTTTCTGTCCCTCAACACAAATTTCCCGAAATCCAAAGCGGTCAATGATATCGTCAAGGATCTGCTGCCCCTTTCTCATCTGCAATTCCACCAAATAAAGCTCCGGATCCTCCGGACTCCATGGTTTCACATTATCTATTTCCAGATCCTTGTGAAGTTCATAATGCTCCTGTTCTTCCAACGAAATTTTCCAGTCAAATGTTGTATTTCCAATCCGTCCTGTTACAACGATCTCTTCCCCTCTGTACTGTCCTGTTTTCAGTACAGATATTGCAGCGCTGATCTTTGCATGCCAATTTCCGTTTTTCATATATGTCTTTACGTGAACATATTCAAAATAAAGCTCATTCAATTCTTCGACAACAACGGGTCTCGACACGCCTCCATAGGACATATAATCATTCGGCACATGAAGAGCACTCTCCTGATGAAACCGATTATCGGCCTTAATTTCCAGCCTATGCTCTCCCGGCTGCAGATCAGCAACAACCGCAGAGAACGGTGTATAGGCATTATAATGATGTGCAATTTCCCGTCCATCCAAATATACCGTTGCCGTATGACTGACCCCCTTACATTCTATCCGGATGTCTCCCGTAGCCTGAAAAGATTTTCTAAAAATCCCCTCTCCTCTGTAATCAGCAAAAAGAGGATGAGACTCCCAGCATCCCGGTGCTGCAAGCAGAAACTTTTGACCGGCATATCTCCCGGAACATGACTCAAACTCCCATAAGCTTCCTGTCAATTCTGTCTGTTTTCTGATTTTATGCGTGGCAAATGTCCGAATCATGTATCAACACGCTCCTTTCTCCAAAGTAACTTTAACACAACATTAGACTATATATCCCTTTGCGTCAATCCCTGATTTTAATCTGTTCTTTCATATTTTTGTAAAATCCTCATAAAGCAGAGCATAAAGAAAAGCCCCTAAAACTCTTGGTTTTAAGGACTTTTCGAAAATTTTTATGAAATAAGTTATTATCTCTTAGAGAACTGAGGAGCTCTACGAGCCTTCTTGAGACCGTATTTCTTACGCTCTTTCATTCTAGGATCACGAGTAAGGAATCCTGCTTTCTTCAGTGTAGGACGGAAGTCTGCGTCTACATTCAGAAGAGCTCTTGCGATACCATGTCTGATGGCACCTGCCTGGCCTGTGAATCCACCACCACGAACATTTACAAGTACATCATACTTATCCAGTGTGTTAGTAGCTTCCAGTGGCTGACGAACGATGATCTTTAATGTCTCAAGACCAAAATATTGATCCATATCCTTCTTATTGATTGTGATCTTACCATTTCCTGGTACTAAATATACTCTGGCAATACTGCTTTTTCTTCTGCCTGTTCCATAAAATTTATTAGCCAATGTCTTTTCCTCCTCTCAATTATGCTCTCTCTACGATTTCTAATACTTCCGGCTTCTGTGCGATCTGCTCATGCTCTGCACCTGCATATACATGAAGCTTCTTTGCCATCTGACGACCAAGTGGTCCCTTTGGAAGCATTCCCTTTACTGCATGCTCAATTACATACTCAGGCTTCTTTGCGAGCATTTCCTTGAGTGTAGTCTCTTTCATTCCACCAACATAATCGGAGTGATGATAATAGATCTTCTGATCCAGCTTCTTACCTGTTACTTTAATCTTATCAGCATTGATAACGATTACGTAATCACCGGTATCAATGTGCGGAGTATACTCCGGCTTATTCTTACCTCTTAATACGCAAGCTACTTCTGAAGCAAGACGTCCTAATGTATGTCCTGTAGCATCAACTACATACCATTTTCTTTCAATCTTGGATGGGTTAGCCATATAACTTTTCATCCCAGTACCTCCTAACTTTTCTAACAATCTTCAACTGTCAGGCACATAAATACTGTTACCGGGGCTTTGGCTTAAGTATTTTACACGCCACATTAGACTATTATATTATGTTTCTATGAGCTTGTCAAGATAAAATCTTCGTCATTTTAGATGTTGCCTTGCAATCTCACCGTAAATAAATCCATCCGTTTTCTGCAAATCACTGATCCTCCAGCTTTCGTACCGACGCTCCCGGCACCAGCTTACTTGCTACAATGGATGGCGGCGATAATTTGGTTTTGTGTCCTTCGATCAGCTTGATCAGCTGCTCTGCCGCTTTCATGCCAATGCGTTCCGTATCCTGACGAACCGTGGTCAGACGGGGTTGAAGCTGGCTGGCAATAAAAATATCATCATATCCTGCTACCGATATATCCTCCGGGATCTTTAATCCCATGGACTCGATCGCAGCAATCCCTCCCACCGCCGAATAGTCATCAGAATAAATAATGCATGTAGGCTTGTCTTCCCGTTTTAAAAGCTCTCTGGTATATTCTGCTGCCTTTTTAAGATTTCTGTATTCTGACGGAAGTATCCAGCTCTCCGGCATTTCAATGCCATGCTCCTCCATCGTGTCCTTCAGACCTTTGATACGGATATCCGTAACGACAGATGTGGAATCGCCGGTAATATATGCAATCTTTTTGTGTCCCATAGAAAGAATGTACTCAACTAATTTTCTCATACCTACTGCATTGTCAGATATTACCGACAGGCATTGCGGAAATTCAAAATCGATGGTCACAACAGGGATATCACTCTCTACCAGCTCCCGGACCTCCGGATTATAAAAGTCAATACAGGCGATCATCACACCATCAAGACCCCGATAGCGGCAATGCTCCAGATATGTCTTACTTTTTTTATGTTTTTTGTTGCTGTTAATAAAGGTGATATCATATCCTTTACTCTCGGCAGTTACCTTAAAGCTATTCAGAATATTGGCAAAGTAATCATGGGTCAGACCACTCGCCGCCTCATCAATAAACAGTACACCAATATTAAAGCTTTTGTTCATGCGAATCGCCCTGGCATAATACTGCGGAAAATATCCCTGCTCCTTCGCTACTTCTTTGATATGTTTTTTGGTTTCTTCCCCAATGTCTTTTTTGTCGTTTAGCGCTTTGCTGACTGTGGCAACTGACACGCCACAAATTTTTGCAATGTCCTTAATCGATGCCATCTGCCCCTCCATTTCTCCCGAAGGCTATTACAACGATAATGAGTTCTTTATTGTACTCATCCCGTATTTTCTCTTCTCCTGTTATCTTATCATACCCTTTTGATCGACACAATGATTTCTATAAATTAAAGTTACCCGCTCTGATATCAAAATCAGACTAGAATACCTCTTCACCAACTTCAACATCCTCTAACGAATCCTCTAAAACAACGCCATCCTTTTTGATCGCACCCCGAAACGCCTGCGTGCCAATCTTCTTGATGCTTCCGCCACAAACAAATTTTTTTAATCTGTGGCACTCATAAAAAGCCTGCGCATCTTTCCAGAGAATCCGGTAGAGAAAGCTTGATTTCCTTGGCATCGTCGTCCCCGTACTGTACGACCATTCCGCATGATCCCCGCATTTACCCGAAATCGCCCGTGGCTCATCATCCATGGAAGCATATTACGGGAACGGTGTACCGGTTGACGTTGCCTGTGCTTCCTTGATGTTGAGTCAGCCAATTTTTGTGTGCAGCCGGAAAGCCCTGCAAGCACCGGTACGGCCAGCAGACAGACAGCTGCTTTTCTCGTTAATGTTACCCAGGTTTGTTTCATAATATCCTCCATTCCGGATTTCGCCAATATTATCTCCCGGGCAGATATATCAGACAAAGATATGCCCACCGTATCATCATGCCCGTAACGATCAACCCATATTGTAGAATGATATCAAAAAATTTTCTTTTCATTTTCGGATTCTTTTCCTGTTTATCTACTTCTATCATATCCACTTTCGGAGAAAGAAAGCGTATCATCCTTGTATATGCAGCCAGAAGCAAAAGCCATATAATAAATGATCCAAATCCGGCCAGCTGCCATAGCAGTGTTCCCGATATCTCATTTCCAGTTCCGTGTACTCTGTTTCCGGTAAGATTTCCCAGGGCAATATATAAATAATCTACAGAAACATACCCCCAGATCAAACTGATCACTGACAAAAAAAGCCTCTTCCACCATTTCATATAAATTCCTCCGATTCCCTGCTGATCTTCATCTCAAACGGTTTCATCCTATATGTTTTTGAATCAAGGCATACTTTTTGTTCTTTATTCGTATTATTAAATACGAATCTCCACAATTTTTCGTCTTTCTGCCTGTATGTAACCTCTACTCCCAATGGGAGATTATCATAATAGAATATTCTCTTTTCCGATGCCATGCATTTTGCCAATGAAATATAGAACATTCTGTCACATACTGTTCCTATATAATATACCGTTCCTGCTCCGTAACAGTTTCTTGTCACAGCTGCGCTGCCTGAATAATAACGATCTCCATACTCCGCAAGCACCTGTGCCGTTTCTGCTTCAAGTATATCACACCATTGGCGGTACACGGCATTCTCCCGGGGCAGCTTTTCATCAGCATCTCCTCCCGGATAATACCGGCAGCTTTTTTTATAATTTTCCCGCAGCACATCATCTGTCAGTTTCAACTGTCCCAAATATGACCCAGGTGCATTATACTCCCGCACCCTCGCTCCAACCAGTTCCCTATATATTCCCGGAAGCGGCTGCATGACACATTTGTTATATGAATCCTTCACTCCGGAACGATTCGTCAGAAGGATCGTTCCTCCCTGAGCAGCAAATTCATGTAATGCTTTCTCTGTCTCCTCGTGAGTGATCAGCATAGTTGGCGCAAGCACAATCTTATATGCTGATAAATCTGCAGATTCATCAATGATATCCACTCCGACACCAATCGCGGTAAATCCATCGTGGAGACTTTTGAGCTGTTCCAGATAATACATTCCTTCCGCCTGGTGCTGCAGCTTAAACCCATATTCATTATCTGAACTGTATAACAGTGCCACAGAATTCTTCACATAGGATCCATCCATTTCCTGCAATCCATCAACAATCCGGCAAAGCTCCCGGAATTCCTCATATCGTCTGCCCGGCACATCGCTGTGATCTAATATCCCATGCCAGTACATTTCTGCACCGGCCACCGCCGTACGCCACCGGAAATGAACGACTGTATCGGCTCCATGTGCGATCGCCTGCAAAGCATATCCCTTGATCATCCCCGGTTCCGGAGAAGGGGACATTGGCATCCAGCTTCCTACTGCACCGCTGAGCTGTTCCATGATCCAAAAATTTTGCTGTTTGATTCCTCTCATCAGATCCAGATGAAATGCATGAGAATATAGCTCCTCCTGACTCTCTGGCAGCACTGTTGTTGGATAATTATCATAGGATACAATGTCCAAATTTTGGAACAGATCATAAAAATCCGGCATATTTTCGCACAGCCAGCTATTTGTCGTGATCCATGCATCCGGGTCAAGAGAATGGATCAATGTCCGCTGGAATTCAAGATACGCCACCGTACTTTCCGAAGCATACCGGTTATAATCCAGTGTTAATGATGGATTCTGCCACTTAATAAAATCGCCCATCGGCGGCTTTACCTGAGAAAAGGAGGAATACTCTCCACTCCAGACAGAATTCCCATAAACGGCATTGACCTCCTGTACATTTCTGTATTTTTTCCGCATCCAGTTCTGAAAGGATTCCTGACATACCTGGCAACGGCAATGATTCGCTTCCAGTTCATTATCGATCTGATAAGCGATCACGGCAGGATTGTCCCGGTACCGGCTCACCAGCTGTCTTATGATTTTCTCACAAAGTGTCCTATAAACAGGACTGTTCATACAACGATGGCCACGAATCCCGATAGCAATCCTCTGTCCATCCGGTCCGGTCTGTATGATCTCCGGATACTTTCCAAACGCCCATAAAGGCGGGGTGCATGTCGGTGTGCATAAAACCACCTGCATCCGTCTGTCCGCAAAAACGGACACAGCACGATCCAGCCATTCAAAGTCATAAGTGCCCTCCTCCGGTTCCATCCGGCTCCAGGCAAACTCTGCCATGCGCACCACTTTTACTCCACATTCCTTCATCCGATCGGCATCCTGCTCCCACATCTGTTCCGGCCATTGCTCCGGATAATAGTCTACACCTATCTGAATGCTCATACACGCCTCCTTTAATCGTTTAACTGCTTCTTGATCTCCAACATCTGATCACGTAAGTTCGCTGCCAGCTCAAAGTTTAATTCTGCTGCTGCCGTATTCATCTTTCTCTTAATCTTGTCCACAAGCTGTTCCAGCTCCTTACGGCTCATAGACTCAATATCCTTCTGGATATCACCCGTTTCTGTTTCCTCCACCTTCTTGGAAATACGGATCAGATCCCGTACTGCCTTTTTGATCGTCTGCGGTGTAATGCCATGCTCTTCATTATATCTCTGCTGTATGCTCCGGCGCCGGTTTGTCTCATCAATCGCATTTCGCATGGAATCCGTCATCATATCGGCATACATAATAACATGTCCCTCGGCATTTCTGGCGGCACGTCCGATAATCTGAACCAGTGCAATCTCAGAACGTAAGAAACCCTCCTTGTCCGCATCCAGGATGGCAACCAATGCGATCTCCGGGATATCCAGGCCTTCCCGCAACAGGTTAATTCCCACCAGCACATCAAAAACATCCATACGCATATCACGGATAATCTCCGACCGCTCCAGAGTATCAATGTCAGAGTGAAGATACTTCACCCGAATCCCGGCTTCCCTCAGATAATCCGTCAGATCCTCTGCCATCCGCTTTGTCAGTGTATTGACCATCACCTTATTGCCGGCAGCAATGGTGCGGTTGACCTCTCCCAGCAGATCGTCAATCTGCCCCTCTACCGGACGTACATCAATCTCCGGATCCAAAAGGCCGGTGGGACGTATGATCTGCTCCACTCTCGCCAGCTCATGCTCTGTCTCATAGATATTTGGCGTTGCAGAAACAAACATCATCTGATTAATATGCTGCTCAAACTCCTCAAAATTCAGCGGACGGTTATCCAAAGCTGACGGAAGACGGAAACCATAATCCACCAATGTCTTTTTGCGGGACCGGTCCCCGGCATACATGCCCCGGATCTGCGGAATCGTCATATGAGACTCATCTACCATAATAATAAAATCGTCCGGGAAATAATCTAAAAGCGTGTGAGGCGGCTCTCCTTCCTTCAAGCCGGAAAGATGTCTGGAGTAGTTCTCAATTCCGGAACAAAATCCTGTCTCCCTCATCATTTCAATATCAAAATTGGTCCGTTCGGAAATCCGCTGTGCCTCCAAAAGCTTGTCCTCGGAGCGGAAATACCGGACACGATCCTCCAGCTCTGCCTCAATATCGCGGATGGCCCGTTCCATAGCGTCCTTATCTACTACATAATGCGATGCCGGAAATACTACCATATGCTCCAGCTCCGATAATACCTCACCGGTCAGAACATCAATCTCCGTGATCCGGTCAACCTCATCTCCAAAAAACTCCACACGGATCGCGCGCTCTGACTCTGAAACCGGGAACACCTCCAGCACATCCCCGCGAACCCGGAACGTACCACGCTGAAAATCCATATCATTTCTCGTATACTGCATGTCGATCAGCCTGCGAATAACCTCATCCCTGTCCTTCATCATACCCGGACGCAGAGATACTGTCATATTCTGGTAATCAATAGGACTACCCAGACCATAAATACAGGATACACTGGCAACGATCACCACATCCCGCCGCTCTGTCAGTGCAGCCGTAGCGGAATGGCGAAGCTTATCGATCTCATCATTAATAGAGGAGTCCTTCTCAATATAAGTATCAGACGATGGAACATATGCTTCCGGCTGATAATAATCATAATAGGATACAAAATACTCTACCGCATTCTCCGGGAAAAATTCCTTGAACTCGCCGTAGAGCTGCGCCGCCAGGGTCTTATTGTGCGCAATGACCAAAGTCGGTTTATTGAGCTTTGCAATGACATTTGCCATGGTAAAAGTCTTGCCGGAGCCGGTAACACCTAGCAAAGTCTGAAACTGGTCGCCCTCCTCAAAGCCTTTGACCAGGGCGTCGATTGCCTCCGGCTGATCTCCGGTGGGCTGGTATTCGCTGTGTAAAATGAATGGTTTTTGTGCATTTTTCTCAGAAAAATTTTGCACCAAAATCACCTCCTCACTGCTACATTCTAAAAAGCATTGTATAAGTCAATTTTTTCAACGTCACATCCTCTAAATGTTACAAAAATATTACATGCTATTCTCCTAATCCTGCGAAGGTCACTTAAACACAATTTCGCCACTGGATAACATCCTATGGAAATAACGTACTAAACATCAAAATAGTATCAATACCATGACAGTATAATAGCACACTACACAAAAAAATAATAGGAATAGAGATGGAAAATCGTATCTCTTAATATAAGCACACAGACTTATACAATACTCCATTTTCCCAAAAGGCTAATGCACATATTTACAAAGATTTTTTGTTTGTAATATCGAGTTAAAATACACGCCCAAAATTTTCTCTCTAAAAAGTTCAAAAACATATCAGGCTTCGTCTTGTAATATCTTCTTCATTTGTGTTTCCAATGTAATCGGCAAACTGTCTAATCCAATGCAGTTATTAAATCTTCCTGTAGATCAGCATCAACCAATAATACTTTTCGCCCCTGATGTACCAAACTGATTCCCAGATTTAATGTAATTGTGGTCTTGATTGTTCCTCCCTTCTGATTTGCAAGGACGATTACTTTACACTTGGTCATATGGTTTTCTCCTTTCTCGAAAAATTTAATAATCAATCCGTTTTGCGGGACTGTCTATGTATAAAAATGGGCATCAAATAGCCGACTGACTTATATTGAACCAATCGGCTATGTACAAAATTCTATTTTAACCAAATAGATATTCAAAAACAGCTGCAAATGCTGCATTCTTCATCTGCCGGGATCTTACTTTGCCAATTTGATATGCTCTCATCAAATCACTTTCTTTGCTTACTATTAATTCTCCTAATGTATTGATGTTCAATTCTCTTAACTTTCCTTTCTGCCACTCCGAAATCTCCAATACATCAATACTTTTTGCAAGCTGAAATTTGAGACACTCTGTCATATCTGGCTCTGTAAATTTAGGGATTTTTTTTATTAATGTTTCGTATGCTTTGCTATTAGCTCCAAATTCGCTCATTCGTTTAAGTGACAAATTATTCACTATGTTGATTCCAACACTAAGAGGCGCATTTTCTAGCGCAAATAAACATCCTAAATTAACCTCATATCTATTACCAATTTCTGAATTTGTCGCTTTTATTCCCGTAGCTTGAAGCTTGATAATTCCTGTATATTCTAATATTCTAAGCGATTCCTTAATAACTTGTGGACTATTTCTATGAATCCAGAAATATACTGATGATGCTTTGTTATTTTCTAAAGCTCTATCATTTTTATTCTTTATCTCCGGCAATACTACAGTTTCAATAAAAGTTCTTCCCCAATCAATAAATTTACTGTTGCTAGGATATTTTTCTGCTAACAATGATTGTTCTGACCAAATTTCTTCCCTATAAAATTCTCTAAAAACAGCCATAACTGAATTAGTTTTAAAGTTTCCAACTTTCTCAACACTTCTTAATAATAATCTTGGATTTCCACTCGCTGCATACGCCAATACTGAAAAGTTTTCTCCATTCCTTATCAAATTTTTTGTAGTTTCACTATCTTTAATCTGCCTGAGAACCATTTCCTTCATATTGCTAACATAATTCTCTTCTCTCAAGTCTCTCGTTAAATTAATTGTTACTGCATCATGCATTGGTTCAAAAATATCTCCATAACAAGTAACACCTGGATACACCGCTGCATTACATTTAACATATGATGAACGTATTTCTCGAAAAATCGAGAAAAATTGTCTTTGCTGCTCAGGAATAAATACATGTGCTGCTTCATCAATATATATAACCATTCGTTTTATATTCAATTCTACACATATATCTTCAATAATATCCATCAATTCATCTATTGTCGGTACTGCCATCGTGTCTATTATTTTCCCTGGATTTTTCCAAGAATTTTCAAATTCTTTATTTTTTTCCATTAATATTTTTATAGAATTTCCATATGGACTCTCTTCACTAGTAACATTTCCAAAATTCCATTTAACACTAGATATCAACCCGTATTTTTTTAATTCTCTAATAATTACCGTACAGATTTTATTTAACATCCATAATTCAAATTGCACATTATTTCCTGTTTGCACTAAAGATGCACTCCTAAAAGTAAGAAAAACCGGAAAAATTCTATCCTTTTCAAAATTATCAAGAAGCTGCATTTGAGATATTTTAAAAAGAAACGATTTTCCCATTCCTCTACTTCCAACTAACAAAACTGGCGACTGGGATTTCAAACTTTTCAATATTTTTTTATCATCTTCACTTTCTACATATAATTCTTTAAGTTGATCTTCTTCAAGTTCTTCTGTTCGTATTATAAAATCATTCATTCTCTATTAACTCCTTAATTATATATTTCTTGTGCACATCCTAAATAACCGATTTCATCCATAATTACCTCTTCAAATTCTGATAATTTATCCTTTTCTATTATATTCTCCACATACCTCATTGTAAATGCAAAAACAATAACTTGATTGATACTTTCTACTTTATCAGCTAATAATTCAAAAATAACTTGATCAAATTGTGTTGCCTTAGGCAACAAAGATGTTGCCCCATAATTGTTATGAATAAACTCAGAGCATTCTCTATAAACTTTCTTAGCTATCTCTTTCATCCCATAAGCTTCATCAGCAAATAATGGTTCAAATGCTTGTACAAATTTTTTTGAAAATATCCCTTCATTATCATCCATTATTTGCGACCAATATAAATCTAATGTTTCTGATTTCCATAATCGAAAATTAAATTCATTGGTTGAAAGCTGTATTCCAAACATTGTAGCTTCAAAATAACTCCTCAAGGAAATAAATGCATGTTTATATAATCCCATACACCAAAATAATAACATCGATTGATACTCAGCTAAAGCCTCTTTATAGATTACCACTTCATAAGAATCTTCCAAAAAATCTATCCACTGTTTATAATCTTCAACAAACCTTGATGCTTTCGCATGCATTTGAAGATTTTTTCCTGCTAGTGATTCTGAAATAATACCTGAAAATTTTTCATTAATATTTTGATACTCTTTTAAATATTTTTCCATAAAATTCCTCCAAATGGATATCCTCTCCACCATATGATTTCATTAACTTTCAATTTATCACATACACAATTTAATAACTCTTCCTTCCAAAATATGCTTTTACGTTTTTATTATACCAACTCTTCAACTCTTATACACTATTTTTTTCAAATTTTATAATCAAACCTAAAATTAAATTTTAGGACTTCGGTGCAAAAACAATATGATACTTACAATTCCATTTAGTATGTGATAAACTGTTACTGTTGTTCATACGGGAAGCTCCTTTGTATTTTAATGTGTTTGGCAGACCATCATTATCATAACAAAGGAGTTTGTCATTGCACATCGCTTAAGCTATCCTAACCATCCGCACAGCAGGTGGTTTATTTTTTTGCTTCGCTCATTTCTCTGTTGAGAAATTTGCTCGCAAAACAGGGCATATGCCCTAACAAAAAAATCCCACAAACCACTTGTTTATGCTGGTTTGTGGGATTCCGAAATACATTTTTATCTATTCAAACTCGGCAAGTTTCCCGTTCGATTTAAACTACTTTGTTTAATTTTATTAAAAATATACCGATATTTTACTTTCCTATATGTTTGGATTTTGCTATTTTTTTATGACATAGATGTATCTTGCCATTTTTTCTTTAAATTGTTCAAATGGTACATTAATATATTCGGTCTGACCAATCAGCATATCAAACCATTGACTATAGCCTTCATCTTCAAACAGTGTACGATATTTTATTGCCGACTCCCGCTTTTTCTTAAGCAATTTATAAGTTTGTTTTGTAATATCCGTGACTTCATATGTCATGTTATTTTCCTGCAACGCCTTTACCAACATCGTAGTGTGAGCATTCGATGTTTTCGGTATAACATCACCTTCCTGATAACCAACAAAAAACACACCATCTTTTTTTAACCAGTTTCGAACCTGTGCCATAAATGCGGTCATATCTGCAGCAAAATAAAGGGTGTCCATAGAAATAATCACATCAAATTTTTCTTTAGGATATTCTATTTCACCGATGATACCCTCTCTAAATTCGGCATTTTTGCAGAATAGAGTCTTTGCAGTGGTAATTGCCGTTTCCGAATAATCAAAGCCATATATATGTGCCCTTGTCCTCTCTTGCAAATATCCCAGCATTTTTCCATTACCACAGCCAATGTCCAAAATATGTACATCATCATTTTGCGGTATGTATTTCAGAATCATATCTATCTGCTCTTTGTTGCTAAATCCATCCTGTGAAAAGTCCTCACCAAAAGCATCTTTACAAAAAGACTGAAACGCATTTGATTCTTTTGTCATTGTGTAAAAAGCTTCGTAATCATCATAAAATAACAATTCCTTTTTATTCATAGTTAATTGTTTCCCTTTGTAAAATTCAATGCTTTCTCTTAATTTCGTCCTATCCGATCAAAACTTTTTTTCCTTCAAAGGCAAAGCCATAATGACGGATCCTGTCTGCCGATATTCCCTGTGCCAGCAGTTCGGCATCATAGTTTTTCTCTGTGATCTGTTCTAAAGCTCCCCGAACCGTATCCAGTAAAGTTTCCTCCTCATCCGGTTCATGCACTTTAAACTCAATCACAATGGCATCATCCACCTCTGTCACCGGTGTAAGCATCACATCATATCGTCCATATCCACTTTCCCGGTTGGAACGGATCTGATACCTGTCCCGTAACTCCACCAGAAGTCCCAGAACAAATCCATGATAGAACCGCTCCGGCTGGCTTTTCTCAGAAGGTTTCTTTCCGGCATCAAAGCTGCTGAAGGTTGCAAGTGCAACATCATTCATATAGATATTCATTTCCTTGAGGCTGCCCTTTAACAATGCTTTCACAAAATCATTATAATTTGCATCTTTATTTTTAAACCATCCCCGGAACATTGTCATGAACATGCTCAATGTCTCAATATTTGTAATATCCAGCGTGTACCATGGTTCCAAAGTAATCCCACGGTAGTCTATATTCTGCACTTTCAGATAACCACTGGCAAGCAGAAGACTCCAGATTGCCTCTTCATTGTCATCCAACTGGTTATATACGATCTGCTCGTCAAAGTTTACAGTGATCGTCTGCCCCCTCAGCAGATCCTCCATCTTCTCCTTCACATCGGCAGATGCTGTCCGGATCAACCGACTCACAAGCCCATTAGAGCTTGTGGAAGCCCAGTATGGATATAATCTGCCTTCATCCAGATAATTTGTAATGGACCACGGATTGTAAATGTCTCTGTGTTCTCCAAAAGTAAAACCATCATACCACTTTTTTACTTCATCCTTTTTATCTCCCATCCCATACTCATCCAGTGAAGCAAAAACTTCCTCCTCGGTAAAACCGAAACAATCTGCATACAGATTGGAAGTCGTCGTTACAACTCGCAGATTATTCAGATCAGAGAAAATACTCTCCTTGGATACTCTGGTAATTCCCGTCATAATTGCTCGCTCCAGATAAGGGTTCGTCTTAAAAGACGCATTAAACAGACTTCTCACAAAAGACGTAAATTCATCCCAGTATCCCTGAACATACGCCTCCTGCATTGGAGTATCATATTCATCCAAAAGAATAATGACCTTTTTGCCATAATAACGTTCCATCCAGACAGACAAAGTCTTCAATGCATTCTGTGCCATTGTATCATCCATCTGGATCGTGGTACTATTGTATATTTTTCTTTCATTATCACTTAATACATTACCCTCTAACAAATATCTGTTTTCTTCATACAGACTTGCAATCTCCTGCTTGATCTGGGTTTTGGCATCCTTCAGATTGCCGGCTTTCACAGCAGCAAAACTCAAAAAGATCACCGGATATGTTCCCTACAGTTTCCGATACTCCTCGTCCTGCCAGATAGAAAGTCCTTCAAACAGATCTGCCCGGTTCGCATATTTATTAGAAAAGAAGCAGTCCAGCATACTCATATTTAACGTCTTACCAAAACGGCGTGGACGTGTGATCAATGTTACAACATCCCGGTTTTCCCACCATTCTTTTATAAAATTGGTTTTATCTACAAAAAAGCAATCCTGCTCTCTCAGATCAGAAAAACCTTGTATTCCTATACTAATCGCCTTTTTCATATGCTCACCTGCTCTCCTGTCATTATATATTTATTACATTATAACGATATTCCTCCAAGGTTACAAGGCAAATCAAGAGTCAAAATATGCAAATAACTACATGTTGTTATTAAAAAACTCAAACTTACAAAATAGCTGTAAAGTTGTACATACTACGTTTCCAAATTTGTGCAATTTATCCGACTTAAATGTTATAGTAAATCATTTAAGTTGCAGTATTTTTGTTGTTTCTGCCGATTTTATCTTATGAATTGTTTTATATATGGTTATTTTGCACAAACCATGCTAACATTTATTCCAGGGTGAGCAAAACAAAAATATTTCGAAAAGGCAGAGCTTTTTCAAAGGAGGGTTTATGAGATTTAAAAAAATCTTTGCTGTCGTAATGGCAGCGGCGGTAACACTATCCACACTCAATGGTTTTCATGGTTTTTCTGCTCCAAAAACCGCAAAAGCAGCGAGCTTTGTTAATCTGAACCAGAGCCAGATCACATCTGCAATGGGAGCCGGCTGGAACCTTGGAAATCAGCTGGAAGCATCCCTGAACGGAACGCCAAATGAAACAAGCTGGGGTAATCCTACGATCAACGCCAATCTGATCAAGGCAGTTAAAAATGCCGGTTTTCGTTCCATCCGTATTCCGGTTTCCTATTTGGGCAAGATCGGCAGCAACTCCAGTTACACCATTGATTCTTCCTGGTTAAACAGGGTACAGCAGGTAGTTGATATGTGTATTGCCAATGACTTGTATGTTATTATCAATATGCATGGGGATGGCTATCATTCTGTCGATGGCGGCTGGCTTTTCTGTGACGGTTCCAACCAGACTGCGATCCGTGCCAAATACAAAGCCTGCTGGAAACAGATTGCCACACGTTTTCAGTCATATGACCAGCACCTGATCTTCGAATCCATGAATGAAGAATTTGATGGCACTTACGGAACTCCAAACAGAACATATTATGAAAATATCAATCAGCTCAATCAGATCTTTGTAGATACCGTACGCACTTCCGGCGGAAACAATGCGAAGCGCTGGTTAATGCTCCCGGGCTGGAACACTAACGTCAACTACACCGTAGGCGATTATGGTTTCCGGGTTCCTACCGACAACAACTGCACTGCCGGCGGAAAGCGCATCATGATCTCTGTTCATTATTATGATCCTTGGGGCTTCTGCGGAGAAGAAAGTACCACGGCAACCCAATGGGGAAGCAAGGCAAACAACAGCTCAAAGGTTGATTCCTGGGGTGATGAGTCTTATCTGAAATCCCAGTTTAACAGTCTGTATAACAAATTCTGCAGCCAGGGATATCCGGTCGTGATCGGAGAATACGGTGCCATTGACAAATCTGCTTTCGATTCAAACAACACGGCATGCCGTGCGGAATTTGCTTCCAAAGTCTGCACTTACGCAAAGAAATACGGCTGTATTCCAATCTGGTGGGACAACGGCGTAACCGGCACATACGGTTTCGGTTTATTTAACCGCAATACCGGTGCAGTTACACAACCAAAGATCATCAATGCCATCACTGCCGTGTATCCTTCTTCAGGCAATAACTCCGATTCCACAGGCAGCATTGATACCGGCAAAACATATATGCTGAAAAACGTAAACAGCGGTCTGTATATGGATGTCTGCGGTGCAAAAGCGGTAAATGGTACAAATGTCATCCAGTACTCTGCTTCCAAAGCAAAAGCAAATAATACCTGGAAATTTGTTCCTGACGGAAAAGGATATTACTATATTTACTCCTGTCTGGGAGACGGCAGGACATTTCTTCTGGATGTTTCGTGCAACAGCAGTGCAAATGGGACAAACATCGGAATTTACAAAAATACCAACTGCAGTGCCCAGCTTTACAAGCTTGTAAAAAATTCTGACGGAAGCTATAGTATTTATACAAAGTCTTCCGGCTGTAAGAGTGTTGTCGAGATTGCTAATGCAAACCGCAGCAATAACGGCAATGTACAGCAATGGGTTTACAACGGACATAACTGTCAGAAATGGCAATTGATCGCACAATAAATTTATCAAATAACTCACAATCAACAGGGTTGTTGCCTTAACAGATGAAATTGTTCAGGCACAACCCTTTCTTGTTCAGAAAAATCACTCTTAGCCGGACATTTAATAAAACCAGCCATCTTCACTATGTATCCGGCTCTGCAATAGTTCTTTTATTCTGTCCCGAAAATAGGCCTCATCGTCACACACTGCGATTTTAAAATCCAAGCCCACATAACCACCTTTTATATCGTTTCATTTTCTTCTTTTTTCCAGCGAAGCTCACGCTCCCACTGGCGCAATCTGCGGGCTCCCTCCGGATTTTGTTTTTCCAGCCGCTGTTCCAGCTTTTCCCGGCGTCTCTGAAGCCTTTCCAATACCTCCGGATGTTCTCTGCCAATCTGCTCCCGGATATGATGACGTCGTTTTTCCAGCAAGCCGAGAATAATCCTGCGGTGATCCTGATCCGCCAGTTTTTCCGGCAGTTCATCCATATGAATCTCCATACGTCGTAAAAACTCATCCTCATCAATGGCTCCAATACCATGCCAGTATTTCAGGCTGCTCTCGATTCCCTGCTCCGCAATCTCTTCCCACTCCGGCATACTGTGAATGCTCTCCAACACCTGATGTACACGCTTTTCAATCTGGTCCACTGTCTCGTCACCAAAAGCCCAGGTAAACTCCTCCAGCGTATTTTCTGTTTCCGCGGGAATATTAAGCATATGTCCGTTTTTATGGACAGTATATCCATTGAGAACATATGGCTCCATGTATCCGCTGTCATGAAGTGCTGCCGTAATGGTCCGGCGTACATTTCCTTTTTCAATCAGATGTCCGATCCCAAGCTGTCTCATCTGCTCATTCACTGATGCCATATGCTCTGTCATATAAAAATGTATCCCCTGTTTTTCAAAACGGTCACACATCATTTCCAGCCTGTCTGCCGCAGTAATATCAATACTTGTCATCGCTCCGGCATCCACAATGACAACCTTTGTATCCTCTTTTATGCTGTTCTCAATATCCTCCTGAAAAGTCTTTACATTGGCAAAGAAAAGACTCTCACTAAAACGGTAGATTATCACATGCTCAATTTCATGGGCATAACGGTTCTTACTGCAGTCATAAAAGCCCTCTCTTCCCGGAATAACTCCCAGAAAAGCCCTTGGGGGATTCGTCGCTTTCAAGACCACTGCGATAAAGGAAAGAATAATTCCTATGATCACTCCATAAATCGTTCCCAGTAAAAGGACACCAAAAAAGGCAGCCATAAAAATGTAAAATTCGTTCCGGCTGACGCGGAACAACCTTTCTGCCAGATCAAATTCTACCACCTTCATAAGAGCAGATATCACAATGGCCGTGAGAACCGGCACCGGAAGATATCCAATAAATCCCGTACCAAACAACAGCAGTAATACCATAGTAAAACCTGCCACAATGGAAACCATCTGTGTTCTGCCGCCATACTGGTCATTCATGGACGTTCTGGAAATACTTCCATTGACCGGACAGCATCCAACAACTGCCGATGCAATATTTCCCACAGCACATGCCAATATTTCCTGATTATCTCTGATCTTATATCCGTTTCGAAATGCAAAATTATTCTCCGATAACAGCGTCTCCGCCATGATCACAACGGCAACCATCAGTCCGCGTCCTGCTGCCTGAGACAGATCTACTGACCGAAATTGCAGGCACTGAAAATGTGGCAGCCCCGGTTCCACAGCAGATAACAACTTTACCCCATACTGATCAATATGACAAAAAATGGTCAACAATACCCCCGCCGCCATAACCACGATCACCATAGGAAACTTTGGTGCCAGCTTCCTTGCCACAACGATCACTGCCAGAGAACAAATCCCCAGTACAACAGAAACCGGATTGATATGCGATGCCGCTTCTATAATGGAAACGATCAGCTCCGGCAGTTCTCCCGTCCCGGAGCTGCCTCCCAGTATTTTGGGAATCTGCATTAATATGATCGTTACCGCAATTCCGCTGATAAAACCTCCCATAACCGGAGTAGATATGTAGTCTACCATCTTTCCTGCTTTTAATAAGAAAAAGATCATGAGCCACACTCCGGCAAAAAATGCTGTCATAGGAATAAATGCCATGGCTTCAGGAGACTGTGCCTGCAAGCCCAGTCCCGCAGCCGCCGCACCAATGATCGCTGCCGGTGCCGCATCTACTCCGAAGATAAACTGGGGTGACGTGGTAAACATAGCAAAAAATAAAATAGGCAGTACAGACCCATACAGTCCATAGACAGGCGGAAGTCCTGAGACCTCCGCATATCCCATGGATATCGGGATTGATACTGCCGCTATGATAATACCTGCCAGAATATCCTTTGGCAGATAATTTAATTTATAATTTTTCATTGTCTGGAAAATCTTCATATTCATCGTTTTACTCCACATAATATACATAATCATCCTTGCGTGGTGCTGCTCCCGGCTCATCTCCATTCACATATCCAAGAACACAATGACCTATGCCCTCGTAATCTCCCGTAATTCCCAAAGACTTCAAAAGTGCTTTTCCCTCTTCACTTTCAAATTCCTCCTTCGCACGATGAATCCAACAGCTTCCAAGCCCTGCATCTTTGGCTGCCAGCATCAGATTTCCCATAACAAGACTACCATCATACACATGGGTTGGCATTGCCTTATCTGCCAGTACGATCAGTACAACCGGTGCTCCATAAAAAGGATCCGTCCCCTCAGCCGCTCCCATAATCTCCGCATTCATACGGGAAAGCTTATCCCTCACTTCTTTATTTAATACCGCTACAATGATCGGTGACTGCCTGCCCATTCCTGTGGCTGCATATGTTCCGGCTTCGATCACACGGTCAATCAACTCTCTCTCCGGCATTTTGTCCTGAAATTTGCGAATACTTCTTCTTGTACGGATTGTTTTCATTGTTTCACTCATATGATATGTCCTCTCTTTCTTATTTTTATAGTTTTCTATCTTTTTAATTTCTATTTTCTGTCACAGACAGCAATACACCCGCCCACTGATTTCTTCAATGATCTTCTCTCAGGCAGCACTGCCTCGCCGGCTATGACATTCTCCATCACATATCTGCTGGAATTCCCGGAGCTTCTGCTTTGCCTGCGGACTCAGATCCTTTGGCACCTTTACCTGTACTGTCACATACTCATCTCCATGAACGGAAGAATCCTTCATGGACACAATGCCTTTTCCACGAAGCCGGATCTTGCTTCCCGCCTGGGTTCCCTCCGGAATACGGCACATCACTCTGCCACTTAGCGTATCCACCGGTGCCTCGCCGCCAAAAACTGCCGTTGTAAAAGGAACCTCAATCTGAGTATATATATCCATTCCCTTTCTGTCAAATCCCGGCTTAGGCTGTACATGCACCTTTAAAAACAGATCGCCGGCCGGACCACCTCCATATCCCGGCTGTCCCTTGCCACGAAGACGTACACGCATTCCATCGTTTACTCCGGCAGGAATGTGTACCTGCAGGGATGTTCTCTGTCCGGAACCGTCCTGCGAAACCAGATGGATCGTTTTGTCACAGCCAAAGGCCGCCTCTTCAAAGGTAATGTCTGTCTGTGCCTCCAGATCTTCTCCTTTCGCCGTTCCGGTACCCTGTCCAAATCCTCCAAAGCCATTTCCTGTGCCTTGACGGAAACCACTGCCAAAACCATAATGGCTCTGCCCGCGAGAGCTCTCTCCGTGGGATCTTCCATGAAACATACCACCAAAAATATCATCAAAGATATCATCCATATCGCCACCCTCAAAATGATATTCCCGGTAGCCACCTGTCCCAAAATCAGGACCGCCATAACTCTGATAAAAATGTCCGTTTCCTGTAGAACCTGTTCCTCCTTCTTCAAACGCTGCAAAACCATACTGGTCATAAAGCTTTTTCTTTTCTGCATCACTGAGTACATTATATGCTTCGGTTACTTCTTTAAAATTCTTCTCTGCTTCTTTATCCCCCGGATTTACGTCCGGATGATATTTTTTGGCAAGCTTACGGTATGCTTTTTTGATCTCCTTCTCATCCGCTCCTTTCCGGATACCAAGGACATCGTAATAATCTCGTTTCTTCATGATCCTCACCTCCGAATAAAATGAAACTGTCCATTTTCCCTTCACTTACTACCTGGAAAACGGAAGCTTTGAAAATATACAGAAAAGAGGCATACGAACCGGTTCGCATCCCTCCAAGGCTGTTAATAGGGTGATAAACCATCCAATATATCAACCCTGCTGTATTGCATTTTTACTTTCGATTATGTTATACCACTTATTTTAGCACTCGTCAAGTCTATTGGCTAATAATTCAAATCTCATTTTCTATAGTTTTTCGGTTTCAACCCGAAAAACTTTGCATATTATTTATCTTTTTTGTCTAGTAGCGTATATTTTATTGATAATCCTCTAAAATGCGTTCCACCCTGATCCTTCCACCCAAAAGCGTTTCCTCCAGCCTACCCGTCAGACGGCCACTCCAATAATCCCGTGCTTGTTGTATTTTGCGATCAAAACTGTCTCCATTAACTCCCGGCAGCAAAGCTGCATCTCCGGTAAACACCTCTCCATCGGAACTCAAACTGACTAACTGAAGTACTTTCCGGTCAAAGCTTTCAAAATTCTCCTTCCATTTAAGCGCCGCCTCCAGAGTCTTACACACATACAGACACTGCAGTCTCGAAGGTTTCTCCCGAAACTCCTTCTGCCTAACAAGCTCGCAGATTGTCTCACGAACAGCTCTTGACTGATTAAAGACATAATATAGCATTCCTCCTTGATGTTAAGGTCACGCTTTCTTCTGAATCCATACACGCATCCCGGTAAGCACTGCCAGCAGGATCGCCACACTCAACAAAAGTACGACCCACCAGATCCGGATAAATGCCGCCAGGATATAGCCCACAACACAAACGGCCGCCACCACTGCCGCATAGGGAAGCTGTGTCGATACATGATTCATATGATTACACTGTGCTCCCGCCGAGGACATGACCGTTGTGTCCGAAATCGGGGACACATGATCACCACACACCGCTCCGGCCAAAACTGCAGACACGGAAATGATCATCATTTCCATATGTCCCTGCTCCGGAAACATAGCAATCACAATCGGTACAAGAATCGCAAAGGTTCCCCAGCTTGTCCCTGTAGAAAATGCCAGAAAGATCGCTATCACAAAAACGATCATCGGAATAAACAGGCTGGCGGATGCATTCTGTCCTACAACACCCTTAACGAATGTACTGATCTCCAAATGATCGCCAATCCCCTTCAATGCCCATGCAAAGGTCAGGATCGCCATTGCCGGAACCATCAGACGAAAGCCCTCTACAAAACTGTCCATAAAGTCCTGAAATGTCAGTACCTTTCGTGGCAGATACCAGATCATACAGAATAATATCGTGACAAGTCCCGCAAAGATCAGACTCCTCTCGGAATCACAGCCGGAAAATGCAGCAACAACATTGGTCGCTCCCCCTAAAAAGCCGGTATAGATCATGGCTCCGATCGCAGATACGATCAACAATAAAACCGGCAGGATCAGATCCGCCACGCGCCCCTTTTCATTGACCTTTTCCTGCTTTTCCTCTTTGATATTCTCCGATCCGGAGGTAAAAAGATCTCCCCGTTCTGCATTGATCTCATGCTTTTTCATCAGACCAAAATCAAAGCCGGTCAGGATCAGGTATAAGACCATGATCAAGGTCAGAATGGCATATAAATTATACGGAATCGTCCGCAGAAATAAACTGAATCCGGTCAGGGAGGATCCCTTCGGCACATAGGAATTTACTGCCGCTGCCCAGCTTGAGATCGGTGCAATAATGCAGACTGGTGCTGCCGTGGCATCAATGATATATGCAAGCTTTGCCCTGGATACCTTATAGCGGTCTGTCACCGGCCGCATCACCGAGCCTACGGTCAGACAATTAAAATAATCATCCACAAAGATCAGTACACCCAGTCCCATGGTCGATAATAATGCAATTTTTTTATTTTTAATCTTGGAAATCGCCCACTTTCCATAGGCGGCAGAACCGCCGGAACGGGACATCAGCACAACCACCATTCCAAGCATAACCATAAAAAATAAAATATTAATGTTCATGCTATCCTTAATGGTGTCAAAGATCACGGTAAATGCCGTCCATGGATGAAACTGTGCATACATAAAGGAACCTACTACGATCCCAACAAACAGCGAACTGTAAACCTCTTTTGTGATCAATGCAAGTACAATCGCCAAAATTGGCGGCAGCAATGACCAAATTGTTCCTGTAAACATAATCTTACTCTCCCTTCACCGGAATAACCTCTCCAAAATCATAATCCACATAATCCTCCGGAGTAAACCGGTGATAGATCACATGACGGCCCTCAAAGGTAATGCAATAGCGGTAATCATTTGGTTTATTGTCCCGAAAATAGAACAGATAATCAAAATCATCCCCTGCATAACTGCCCTCAAAAACCTGATCCGAATACTGTGTAAAAAGCGTTTCCACATCCTGCAGAGTACAGCCGTGATGGGCGATCGTCTGAATAAATTTCACCAGAAAATCATCCTCTCCCTGATGCTCATGGACATACTCGACTCCCTCCGGCGGAATCTGGATACAGAATCTTTCTTTTTGGGAAGATGCCGTAATCCCGCCAAAATGCGCTCTTGTGGCCTCTGAAAACTCCTTCATCCGCTCCAACATTTCCTCTTCCGTACAATCTACCTCCAGCAGATGATTCAGAGAGGATAACGGATAATACAGACGTAAAAGCTCCTTACGATAGCCTAGCTTGATCTGTTCTTCCAGGATCAGATCTCTCAAATTTTTTTCTAATTTTTCAATATTCATAATCGGATATCATCCCTTCTATTCTTCAACCGGCAACGGACCTGCCAGGTCTTTCACAACCTCTCCGGCAATGATCAGTCCCGCTACGGATGGAACAAACGCCACACTGCCCGGAATATCACGACGCTCTGTACATTTGTGCTTTGCTCCCGGCGGGCAGATATAGTTTGTCCTGCAGCTGATGCTCATATCCTCCAAAGGTCGAATGGACTTCTCAGTAGAGTAAACTACCTTCAGATCCTTAACATTTCTTTTGCGAAGCTCCCGGCGCATGACTCTCGCCAGAGGACAGATCGTCGTATCGTAAATATCTGCCACCTGAAACTTCGTCGGATCCAGCTTATTTCCTGCTCCCATGCTGCTGATCACCGGCACGCCTGCTTCTTTCGCCCGCATAATGATGTCCAGCTTGGCAGTCACAGTATCCACCGCATCCACCACATAAGAATACCCGGAAAAGTCAAATTCGTCTGCATTTTCCGGCAGATAAAAGCACTGCCTGACTTCCACCTGTGCCTGTGGGTTAATATCAAGAATACGATCACGCATCACATCTGTTTTATATTGTCCAACGGTGCTGCGGGTCGCAATGATCTGACGGTTGAGATTGGTCAGACATACCTTATCATCATCAACAAGTACAAAAGAACCCACACCGCTTCTGACAAGTGCCTCCACGACATAACCGCCGACACCGCCAATACCAAAAACTGCCACCTTTGCCGATGCCAGCCGGTCAATTCCTTCCTTTCCCAATAAAAGCTGTGTTCTGGAAAACTGATTTAACATACTAATAACCATGCCTTTCTAATAGTCCTACTTAGTGTACCACAATCATTGATATTATGATATCCCTTTTCTCCTGTTTTTAATGTATGAATCATAGCCCTCCCATACATCTGGCAGCCTTATGAAATATTCTCCGTTGATTTCCGGCTTTTTCTTTTTTACTGAATATTATCATTATCGTTCACCGTATAGATACTCAATCTTCCCTTTTTTCTTTGTTCTAATTGTCCGGAACCGCATAATTCCTTGAGAAGCCGAAACGCCTTTGTCGAACCTGCTCCAAGAAGCTTTTCCGCCTCTTTTCTGGTGATCACTTTATTCTTTCTGACATAATCAAGAAGCTGCTGCTTTTCATTCGGAACAGACATCATATAATTTACAGGAACCTCCCGAACCACAAAAGGAAGCTCTTCTATTTCTTCATTTCGATTAGGTAACGTCACCCTGAAAACGCCTTTGGCTGTTTCAAACTTCGGCTGCTCTTTCCTGTTTTTATATGCTCTTTGAATCCTCCCGATGCCGGTTCCATAACTCTCAATCAATTTCATACGATAGAATACCGCCGCCAGACCCGGATTTCTCGACTGGGAAACTCCAAGAAAAATGGAATTGATCTCCAGTCCCGGAACCAGACCTCCCAAAGAAACAAATTCCATCCGGTCCTCATAAATATTGATCAGATTACTTCCACTAAAGGAATAGTCTCTGTGAACGATACTGTTAAGCAGAGCCTCCCGGATAGCCTCCTCCGGATAGTCCCTGGTATCGGTCCGTTCTAACCCGGAAAAGCTCGCTTTTGTTTTATTGGCCATATCAACATATTGGTAAACATCCTCCAACTGCTTTAGAAGAGAACCCGAAAACTCTTTGCGATCCCGGAAAATCTCTTTGTCTTTTCCCTGAAATAATGCTATTTTAGTCGTCACCTCACACTGATCAGACAACAACAAAGCCAGATTGGTATACAATCCGTCCTCCCCGATCAATTTCAGTGTCCGCATCTGGGCATCTCCGATTTCAAATCCTCTCAGCTCCATTTCCCGGTAGAATTCCCGAAAGGTCAGCTCCTGTGTCATACTCCGGCACAACTCAAAGGATCTTCCGCTGTTCTGAAGAAGCATCTCCCGGATTCCTTCCTCCGTCATAGGCTGTGAAGAACTGCCCTTTCTAACATATACACCTCCGGGCTTCAATCCCTTTTCCCTCAAATAATACGGACGATTTGTCCCGGTTGTGATCTGAATTTCAATCACATTTCTGCCCTCGATAGCAACACTGTCCACCCTGACAAAAGGCATAACATCCGGTGCAATCGCATCTTTCAGGGAATTCACAATGCGAAGCATAACCTCATCCGGATCATCTACCCCCTTGACAGCACCATCATTGCATATCCCAACAAAAACAGTGCCTCCCTCAGCATTTGCAAATGCAATTACTTCTTTTTTTATATCTGAAACATATTCCTGCTTATATTCTGTATTTAACTTTTCACCTGACATCTCGCCCATTCTTTCTCTCCTTTCTCACTTTTTATCATTATAAGAAAGAAAGAAAGGAAAGTCAATGAACATTTTCTATGTTACATACTATCTCCGGATATACCTCTCCGCCTCTGTCGCTGCATTGGCCCCATCTGCTGCCGCCGTGATCACCTGACGAAGTGCCTTGGTACGCACATCTCCGGCCACAAAAAGTCCCTGGGCCGAGGTGATCCCCTGCTCTCCTGCTGCCACATAACCATACTCGTCAAGTTCTGCAACGCCTTGAAGCAGTCCTGTTACCGGCTCCATTCCTACTGCCGCAAAGACACCGGACACTTCCAGTCTGCGGCCATCCTCCAGCATCAGAGCCTCTACCCGCTGTTCTCCCTGAATCTCCTGTACTCTCGCATTCGTCAGGATCTCAATATTTTCTGCATCCTTTACCTTCTGCACCGTCCCCGCATTTCCGCGAAACTCGTCACGGCGGTGGATCAGATAAACCTTCTCACAGATCTGTGACAGATAAAGAGCATCATCCAGTGCCGTATCACCACCGCCGATCACTGCCGTGGTTTTTCCCTGAAAAAATGCACCATCACAGGTAGCACAGTAGGACACACCTCTGCCGGAAAGCTTGTCCTCTCCCGGTACGTTTAAATGGCGATGGGATGCTCCTGCCGCATAGATCACGGTCTTCGTCTCCAAAACATCCCCGCCTGCCAGAAGCACCTTCCAATAACCATCGGACTGCTCCAGCTTCGTGACCTCTTCCTCCAGAAAAGCCGTCCCCAGATTCTCAGCATGCTCCCGGAATTTTTCTCCCAGAGAATATCCTTCAATCCCCGGAATGCCCAGATAATTATCCACCTGACCACTCTCCGCGATCTGCCCGGTTCCACAATATTCCTTTTCGATCACAAGAATATCCAGACCGGCACGTCTGCCATAAACTGCAGCCGACAATCCCGCCGGACCGCTTCCTATAATTATAATATCTTTCATATCCGTTTTCCTTTCCCGTTGTTCTCTTCTCAAAACCAAAGATACCGATAATGCCTTATCCTGTATCGCCAAGAAACATTATCGGTATTATTTTTATTATTTAGATTACATAAAATCCGGCTTCTTCCGTCTGCTCTTCTTCCCAGTCCAAGAGATCCTGCAGTGTAATATTATCAACAATATCATTGACCGCTTTTCCCATTTTGTCCCAGACACGGTTGATCACAGAAGCCTTTTCCATTTCGTTGGAGGTGTCCGAAGAAAGGGACATTAAATCCCCCTCCGTCTGCCGCAGGATCATTCCCACCGTGTATTCCTCCGGTGTTTTTTTCAGCAGATAACCACCCTGAGGTCCACGGACGCTCTTAACAAAGCCAGCTTTGTTGAGCACGGAAATAATCTGCTCCAGATATTTTTCTGAAATCTGCTGACGTTTTGCGGTTTCTTTTAACGGCACCGGCACGCCGCGATTATGATTCGCCAGATCCAGCATCAGGATCAAAGCATATCTTCCTCTGGTAGAAATCTTCATATGGAACTCCTCTTCTAACTGCTAAAACTACGGTTGACACTAATAATATGCGAAGCAACTTCTAAAACCATGATGCCACGGATTGCTCCATTGCGACGCAATTTCCGCAATCCTGCAACCACCTCCAATCCCACAGATTTGCAAGCAAATCTGCTTCTTGTCGGTGTTTGGCGGGTCAAGCCAGTAGATAGCAATTTGTATGTAAACATACATTGCTATCTACTTTTGACCCTTGCATCATATCATCCAGAAATTATCAGTGCATATAATTCTACGGTATGTCTCAAATTTGGACCACTTGTTAAAGAACTCTAAATGGTTCTCCTTGTCCAGATTCTTGTACTCATATAAATAATTATCCAGATCCGCCTTAACTCGGATACGGAGGGCAAAACCTCTCTCATCCAGTACCGGAAGTCCTGTGTACTGATAATCGGACAGTAGAATGATATCCTCGATAACACGGTTACGGATTAGAATAACGGCATCGCTGTCTGCTGCAAGAATATCAAAATAATCCGGATACTTGAAGCTGTCGCCCTCGATCGGTACCGTATCTCCTACATGGTATGTCTTATCCTGTGTATTCACCTTGGACAAGAATGCGTTTTCAAGATTGAAATAGAACTCCTCGAAGATATAACCGCCTGTCTTGATATCATCCTTCTGGAAGTAAGGAACCTCACCGTCCTCGGAAACATCCTCTACCACACCGCATGCGGAAGTTGCATGGCTGATACGGTCGATCAGGATTAGCTCACCCAGTGTCTTGTTGGTCTTAAACTTATCAACCACCAGCTTCTCAGAGAATTCCAGATGGCATACGGCAATCTCATTTTTCTCTACATGGTCTGCCGGAATATGCTCGCCACTGTTGACATCAATCTTATACTCAATGCTTTTTAAAATACCCGGAATCTTTTTGGTTCCAAGCTTGACAAGATACTCCTTGCCCAGAGATAACGGCTCGTCGTCCATCCAGAGAAGCGTTGTTGTAACATTTTTGGTGTATGGCAGATCCTCGTCATTGGTAAGCACACAGCCACGGCTTACATCCACCTCACGATCAAGCTGGATCGTTACCGCCTGTCCTGCCTCTGCCTCCTGCACCTCGGTATCTCCGTTCAGGATTGACTTAATGGTTGCCTTCTCATCGCTCGGCAGTGTTGTGATGGTCTCTCCCACCTTAATCTTACCGCTCTCAATCTGTCCCTGGAATCCACGGAACTCATGATTCGGACGGCATACACGCTGTACCGGCATATAAAATACGGAAGAATTCTCCTGCTCTGAAATATCCACTGTTTCAAGATAATTTAAAAGTGTTCCACCCTGATACCAAGGCATATTGTCTGACTCTACCGTGACATTGTCACCCTCTGTCGCGCTGACCGGAATGATCTTCACGCTGTAAAGACCGAGGCTTTCTGCCAGCTCCTTAATATCCTTTTCAATGGCTTTGAAACGCTCCTCGCTGTAATCTACTAAATCCATCTTATTAACTGCAAAGACAAAATAGCGGATACCCATCAGGGCACAGATTCTTGCGTGGCGTCTGGTCTGTACCAGTACCCCCTGCTTTGCGTCTACCATTACAACTGCAAGCTGGGCAAAGGAAGCACCAACTGCCATGTTTCTTGTATACTCCTCATGACCCGGTGTATCTGCCACGATAAAGCTGCGATGATCCGTGGTAAAGTAACGATATGCCACATCAATGGTAATACCCTGCTCACGCTCTGCCATCAGTCCATCCAAAAGCAGTGAATAGTCAATCTCACCGCCACGGGAACCAACCTTACTATCCAGGATCAATGCCTTCTCCTGATCTGCATACAGCAGCTTGGAATCATATAAAATATGTCCGATCAAGGTTGATTTTCCGTCATCTACACTTCCACAGGTTATAAATTTTAATAATCCATTCATCCTAGAAATACCCCTCTCTCTTTCTTTTTTCCATACTTGCAGCACCGCCGTCCTTGTCAATGACACGGCTGGTTCTCTCAGATTCTACGGAGCTTAAGGTCTCCTCTATGATCTCATCCAGTGTGGTTGCATCAGACTCGATACCACCGGAAAGCGGATAGCATCCCAGTGTACGGAAACGAACCATTTTCATCTCCGGCTTCTCGCCCGGCTCCAGACGCATACGGTCATCATCCACCATGATAATATTGCCGTCACGGTAAACAACCGGTCTCTCTGCTGCAAAATAAAGTGGTACGATCGGGATATTTTCCCGTTTAATGTACTGCCAGATATCCTTCTCAGTCCAGTTGGAAATCGGGAATACACGAATGCTTTCGCCCTTGTTGATCTCTGTATTGTATAATTTCCACATTTCCGGACGCTGATTCTTCGGATCCCACGCATGGGACTCATTACGGAAGGAGAATATCCTCTCCTTGGCACGGCTCTTTTCCTCATCACGGCGGCCGCCACCAAATGCTGCGGTAAAACCATATTTGTTAAGTGCCTGCTTTAATGCCTGGGTCTTCATAATATCGGTATAAGCAGCACCGTGGTCAAACGGGTTGATTCCCTGCTTTACCCCCTCTTCATTGATATATTCCAGCATTTCAATGCCCAGCTCTTTTGCCGTTTTATCACGGAACTCGATCATCTCACGGAATTTCCAGGTCGTATTGACATGGAGAAAAGGAAATGGCGGTTTCTCCGGGTAAAATGCTTTCATTGCCAAATGAAGCATTACTGAGCTGTCCTTACCGATCGAATATAACATAACCGGCTTCTCACACTCTGCGGCAACCTCTCTGATTATGTAGATTGCCTCTGCCTCTAATTCATCCAAATGTGTTAATCCACTCATAGTCGTCTCCATCCTTTTCTAATATTTGTTGGAACTGCGCCGGTCCACGTCGATCGTAACCTCGCGTCCGTTGCTTTTATGAATATTCCAATGTAAGATCTGTCCGTCTTTTGTCACAGTCATAACGCTTCCATTGCCGCCAATATCTGCTCCCAGGAAAAATCCTATGGCCCCAACGGGACATTCCTTCACACAGGAAGCACATCCCCAGCAGTCTCTGGGATACCGCATGACTGCCTTTCCCTGCTCCTTCTCGATCAGAGTACCGGGACAAACCTCCATACATTGTCCGCATCCCACACATTTCTGCTGATTAATTTGTATGCTCATAGGATCCCTCCTTTACAATGTCTCTTAAGATGATCTGAAGCTTTCCATCTACCAGACGGGAATTGACATATTTAAAATAATTCTCGTCTGTTTCCGGATAATCCAGATTTTCATTGAAGGAATGCCATCTTGTCTCCTTACGTCCTCTCAAATGAGCGATCAGACTCTTGCAGACGATCAGACGCTCCTTTAATTCATAAACAAACAGAAGCTCATGCATATTTTCTGCCGCTAGCTGATCCGCCAGTGCGATCAACTGGTCGATCTTCTCATCCGCAAGCTTCAACTGCTTCTCGTTATATTGATAATGGGTTGAAATGCCGCCGGCATATTCATCCATCACCTTCTGCATCGCTTCCTCCAGCTCCTCTGCGGTAAAGGAAGATTTATGTTCACTCAGGATATGCCGGTAAGCATCAATCTCCTGTCCTGCCTCTGTCTCAATGTATTTCTTTATCTTTTCCTGAGAAGATTCTGCTTTTTTCGCCAAATCATTCTCAAACGGACCTGCTTTTCCATCGGAAACCTTTGCATTTCCGATAAGCTGTGCTTCAATTGCCTTTGCCGCAAGTTCTCCCTCCGCCAGTGCTCCGGTCACATATTTCTGCGGACAGCCTCCTGCCACATCTCCTGCGGCATAAAGACCATGGATCGTTGTCTCCCGGTTGGTATCCACCCAGTAACCACTGGCGGTATGACCTCCCACAATATAAGGCTCCGTTCCCTCAATCTCCACATCCTGCTCTCCCGGAAGCTCTCCGGTTTCAATCCATTTCAATGTCTGGCTTGGTGCCATATTCAGATAGGCTTTCAGGAGATTCTCTTCCTGTTCCTTATCAATTCCGCTTGTTTGCAGATAACATGGACCATTTCCCTGCTGATTTTCCTTGACCGTGCCATAGACACGCTCGCTGGTGGTAAGTCCGTATTTATCCTCATAGACAAAGCCTCTGGAATTAACCTGCCTGGCTCCGACACCCTGTGCAATGGTTCCGGTTGGGGCAATAGTATCCTTACATCTCAGTGCGATAAAGCGCATCTCAAAGGATGTCATCTCGGCTCCCGCCTGAATCCCCATTGCATATCCGGCTCCTGTATTAAACGGCGGATACCACATTTTATGTCTGGAAAAGCCCGGATTATTTGGCTTGTAAAGTCCTGCAGCGCCTCCCGTTGCTACCAGAACAGCCTTTGCTTCGATCACATAGGCCTCCTCATCCTCCAGAGAAAATCCTACGGCACCGTAAACAGCTCCGCCCTTTGTCAGAAGCTTTGTGATATTCACCTGGTTTAAAATGGATACGTTTTCCTGTGCCTGCACCGCTTTGGCAAGGATCGGCTTGAAGTTTTCGCCATTGATCTTGATATTGCGGTTTCCTCTGGTAACATATTCTCCATTTTCATCCTTGAGGATAACAAGGCCAAGCTGCTCCATATCTGCCGTCACTTCATTGAAATGCTCTGCCGCTGTCAATAAAAGATCTTCTCTGACAATGCCGGCAGCATCCTTTTTGGCATAATCCACATAATCCTGCGGTACATGACCTTTTGTGATATAGGCATTGATAGCATTGACCCCCGCTGCCAGACAGCCGCTGCGCTTAATATGTGCTTTCTCCGCGATCACAATAGACAGCTCCGTATCCCGGCTCAGTGTCAGCGCTGCATAACAGCCTGCTGTACCTCCTCCGATGATCAGCACGTCTGTCGTAATCCGGCGCACCTCGAAATCTTTACTCATGGAACCATCCTTTCTGTGTCGTGTTTATATATACTGTATCTCGTGTATCGTAACGTTTTTCTCCGGATCAATGCCAAATGCTTTTAATACCGGATGATCTGCCTCCTGCAAAGACAGGATCAGGTATTCCATCGTGGAATCATAAGCCAGCCGTTTGTCCTCCTCCGAAGGACGGGATGGCGACTCCGGATGGGAATGAAAGTTGCCGATCAGCTTCTTTCCTTTGGCTCTCGCATCCTTCACGGCTGCAAGCTGTTCCTTGGGATCCATGGAAAAATGTTCATTGCTTGCATCAATATTGGTCAAAAGATATACATCTGTGATCATCTTGATCTCTCCGTCAATATCTCCTGCCAAAAGACCACAGGACTCGTTCGGAAGTCCTGCCCGGCAGTGTGCCAGGATCTTCTCATAATCTTCCTTTTTCATTTTCAGCGTGATCGCCATATTTTCACCTTGCTTTCTATATCATCTCTTTATTCTGTATTCTATTTACCGGTGTTTTCTGCTTCAAACCACAGCCCGCTGCTTACGCAGCTTCCGTCTGTGCTTCGCACATCCTCCGGCTGAGGTTGAAGGGCGGAAACAGCCTTACCGGCTTACATAAAATAAGTTTCCTGCTTTCTGCAAGCAAGCTTGCAAAGCAGTCTACTCTTTTGCTTTAAAACTATTCACCGGTGTTTCCTTCTTCAGACCACAGCCCGCTGCTATCGCAGCTTCCGTCTGTGCTTCGCACATCCTCCGGCTGAGGTTGAAGGGCGGAAACAGCCTTACCGGCTTACATAAAATAAGTTTCCTGCTTTCTGCAAGCAAGCTTGCAAAGCAGTCTACTTATTTTATGCACCGGTGAATAGTTTTACTTAAGGTCACACTCTGCCTGCTCATAATCGATCAGCTCTGTGATGGTTGGCTCATCACCGCATACCGCACAGTGATCATCCTTCGGAAGCTTAATGGTATGGAATTCCATCTTTAACGCATCATAGGTCAGAAGCTTTCCTGTGAGAAGATCTCCCTTGCCAATAATATATTTGATGGCCTCCATCGCCTGCAGGCTTCCGATCACGCCGCCCATAGCACCGATGACACCAGCCTGCTTACAGGTTGGAACGGCATCCTTTGGCGGTGGATTCTTGAATACACAACGGTAACATGGTCCTTCTCCCGGTACATAGGTCATAAGCTGGCCCTTGAAGCGGATGATACCGGCATGGGAAAATGGCTTCTCTGCCATAACACAGGCATCATTGATCAAAAACTTTGCCGGAAAGTTATCGGTACCGTCAATAATGAAATCATAGTCCTTAATGAGATCCATAATATTGCTGGAATCTACGAAAGTGCGGTATGTCTTTACGGTTACATCCGGGTTGATTGCTTCCATAGTCTCCGCTGCGGATTTTACTTTTGCTTTACCCACATCATTAGTCGTATGAATGACCTGTCTCTGCAGGTTGGAAAGATCTACCTCATCCGCATCCACAATACCGATAGTTCCTACTCCTGCTGCTGCCAGATAAAGTGCTGCCGGGGCACCAAGTCCACCGGCACCGATGATCAGAACGCTGGCATTCAGCAGCTTTTTCTGTCCCTTCACTCCCACTTCCTGGAGAATGATATGACGGGAATATCTCTCAAGCTGTTCGTTTGTAAAAGCCATTATCTTGCTCCTCCTCCCATGAAGTAAAGAAATTCTACAGCATCTCCGTCCTTCAGGACAGTCTCGCCAAACTTCTCTCTGTCTACGAAATCATCATTGATCGTTACCGTAACATACAATGGATTCTCTACATTTTCCTTCTCAATGAGCGTCTCTACTGTTACGCCCTCTTCATACTCCTTTTTGTTTCCTGCGATTGTGATTGTCATAATGATAACCTTTACCCTTTCCTGTATCCGGCTTAACCTGCAGACACATTGACTTTTTATTTTTATGTGTCCTGTTTTACGGACACTGTTTTGCATTTTCAGATATCTGTCACAAGCTTTGTGATCTCTTCTCTCTTTGCCACTCCGGTGAGTCTCCACTGCTGCTCTCCGTGAATGAAATAGATCAGTGTTGGTGCTGACATTACATCATACTTACCGGCAAGACCCTGCTCATAATTCACATTGACTTTGACAACATCAAGCTTACCCTCGTAATCTTCCTCAATCTCACCAAGCACACCAGTCATTCTTTTGCATGGAATGCATGTATCCGAATAAAAATCCACCAAAACCGGCTTATCCGCTTTCAATACCTTTTCTTCAAACTGCTGCTCATTAATTCTTGCTGCCATATGTATCACCATGCCTTTCTATGATTTGTTCTTTCTTTACTCTTCTTCCACCTTGCGGACGATCAGGGTGTAAGTTCCATCCTCATTGTCCTCCAGCTTAAGGATCTGATGACCCTCTTCTTTTATACTTCTCGGTACATTCTGTACCGGCTCGCCGTCATTCATCTTGATTGCAAGGATCTCTCCATCATCAAGCTCCTCCAGTGCAACCTTTGCCTTCACAAAAGTTACCGGGCAAACCACATCTGTAATATCTACATTATCATCAACCTTAATCTCAGCCATCATATGCCTCCTTTAATACCTTGTATAATTTATCGCTTCCTACTCTGTCAATGGTAAACTTGAAACGCTCTCCTGCGTTTGCGTGATCATCAAAGAACTGGATCGCTGCATCTGTCACCCGGAAAAGCTGTTCCTCTGAGGTGATCGGTGGCAGCATATACTGGCCTTCCTTGATGGTATTTCCAAAGGTACCGCCACAGGATACCAGATATGCACTCTGAGAATCCCATGCGTCTGTCGGACAGGACTTCACGCAACGGCCACAGTAATTACATTTGCCCTGATCCAGTGTGATCTTTCCATCCTCCAGCTTCAATGCTCCCTCGCGGCAGACCTTTACGCAAAGTCCACAGCTGATGCAGGCATCCTCTTTCCAGGCTACCTTTGTGGCACCCTTGATTCCCACATCATTTTCCTCTGCCTTAAGGCAGTTGTTACGGCATCCTGTTACACCAAACTTAAATTTGTGTGGAAGCTCTCTCCCGAAATAACGATCATCCAGCTTCTTTGCAATGTCCTGTGTATCAATGTTACCGCTTGGACAAACTGCATTACCCTGACAGGCTGTCACGGTACGGACTCTCGGTCCGCATACTCCCGGCTTGCAGCCACCCTCAGCAAGCTCTTCCTTCACCACGTCAATATCATCTAATTTAATAAACGGAATTTCTACTCCCTGTCTGGAGGTAAGATGTACATACCCCTCACCATGTTCCTCTGCAACCTCAGCGATCTTTTTGAGATTTTCTACTGTAAGAGTTCCTCCCACTACGGCGATACGAAGAGAAAAGTTATTTTTCTGCTTCTGTCTCATAAATCCGCCCTTTTTTAATGTTCCGTAATCTACTGCCATGTTCTGTACCTATCCTTTCATATTTCATATGCCCTTTATATCTTAAACTGCGCCAGCCGCAGCTTTCTCCTTTGATCTTCTTTTATCAGATCATTTCTTATTTATGCGTTTACTGCACGGATTGCAGTTTCAAAATCCTTTTTCAGATCCTCAATATCCTCAATACCAACACTGATCCGGATCTGATCCTCATATACTCCCGACTGGAGCTGATCTTCTTTGGAAAGATGGACCGCGATCGTAGATGCCGGATGAAGAACCAATGTCTTGGTGTCCCCAATATTGGACAGAATGTATGGAAGTTTTAATGAGTTAATGATCTCAAATGCTTTTTCCCTGCTTCCTGTCCTCACTGTGATGATCGCTCCAAATCCACCGTTTAACTGTTTCTTTGCCAGCTCATAGTACGGACTCTCCGGTAGTCCCGGATAATTTACGGTAAGTCCTGCTCCCATATCTCTCAGGAACTCTGCCAGTTTCCAGGCATTGTCACACTGTCTCTGCATTCGCAGTCCCAGAGTTTCCAGCCCCAGATTATTGAGAAATGCGTTTTGCGGAGATAAACAGGCTCCCGTATTTCGGAACAATCCATTTCGAAGCTTTGCCACATATGCCATTGGACCAAATTTTTTATAAGGTATAAGTCCGGGATATCTCTCCGGATCCCATTGAAATTTTCCTCCCCAGGTGAGGATACCGCTGATGGCATCACTGTTTCCATTTATGTACTTTGAAGAAGAGTTTACCACCACATCAGCTCCAAGCTCCAGCGGCTTTACCAGATAAGGAGTTGCCACGGTATTGTCTATGACAAGAGGCAGTCCATGGGAGTGTGCCATATCTGCCACTGCCTGAATGTCTGTGACATCCAGCTTCGGATTACCGATAGTCTCTGCAAAGATTACTCTCGTCCGGTCTGTGATGAGCTTCTCATAAGCCTCCGGCTCATTCTCTGTCACATACCTTGTAGTGATCCCGAATCTTTCCAGATCCTCGAAAAGCTCCACAGTGCCGCCGTAAAGTCCGGCTGCCGCAACCACCTCGTCCCCGGTCTGCAGGATATTGGCCAGTGCATTAAATAATGCCGCCATCCCGGAAGCACATGCGACACTTGCCACTCCGTGCTCCAGTTTTGTAATTCTCTTTTCAAATGCCTCCACGGTAGGATTATTGATCCGGGTGTAAGAAAACCCCATCGCCTTATTCGTGAAGATATTTTCCAGATCTTCGGCACTTTTGTGCTGAAAGGCACTGCTTTGATAAATCGGTGTATGAGTGGCTCCGTAAGGATCCTCCTGTGGTACACCGTGCAAAAGCATTGTGTTAAATCCATACTCTGTCATTTGTTTTCTCCAATCCCTTTAATCTCTATCAACTTACTAGGGATATATTACACCCCTTTTCATACTTTGTCAATAGGAATTATCAAAAAATGTTCCCGATTGGATTTTTCTCCTGAGATGAGGCAATCCGGTCCAAAACGTCAACAAGCGCCGCACCTTTCGTACGACGCTTGTGATTTTCTCTCTGATCTCTCAGAAATGTTATTCTGTTTTATTTGAATGCTGTTACATACAAATACAGGAAGTATGTCTTATCATTCTGCTTTACAGTTACACGCATCAGGGATTTTCCCTTCTTCTTTGCGGTGTAACGCCCTTTTTTGTTAATCGGCAGTGCCTTCTTATTGTATGACACATACTTCACCTTTGCACTCTTTTCCAGACCATAGATCTTGATCTTTGTTGACTTCTTCAGCTTTCTCTTCTTAGCGATCAGAATCGTAGGAGTCTTGATTCGGCCGGACTTAAACTTCTTCAGCTCGGTCGCATTCTTAAACTTCTTCCGAACTTCAATCTTGACAACCAGACGGTTGCTGTATTTGCCCTTAACTGCTGTAATAGTAAGAGTTGCTTTTCCTTTTTTCTTTGCCTTGATAACACCCTTCTTATTCACAGTAGCGACTTTCTTGTTTGTAGATGTTACGATCACTGTCGCACCCTTACATTTCATCATCTTCAGCTTTGCTTTAGATCCCTTCTTCATTACCTTATGAAGCTTGAAGCCTGGAATCTTGTATGCATTGGCCAACTCCAGAAGCTGCGAATAAGTATATGGACATCCACCATCCTTCAATCGCTGGTTTACTGCATCCTGCTCTGCCGAAGACATCTCATTCCATTCCTTCTCACCGGATGAAATAATATCCTTTGTGAGATCATCCACTTTCTTAACGATATCACCGGTTGAATCTTTTCCGTGATCCTCTACAAATTGATCCACTCTGCTGATCTGATCCGGTGTCAACTGTGATGACGTTGCAGCCGGTACCGTTGTTGTCAAGGTATTCGGACTTGTCACCGGTGAAGCAGACGGTTTTCCACTTGGTGCCGGAGATTTACCTGCATTCGGATCATTACTTGGTGATACGGATGGACTTGGGCTTGCATCGTCTCCCGGCTCACCGCTTGGTGATACGGATGGGCTTGGGCTTGCATCGTCTCCCGGCTTACTGCTTGGTGATGTGGATGGGCTCGGACTTGTACTTGGCGATGGGCTCGGACTTCCCGTCGGCTGACTGGACTGTACCGGCTTCGGCTCAGAAATAATATCCGGAGATCCACCTTCAATCTGTTCCGGTGTGAGATCCTTCAATATACCATCATCAACCGTAGCATCCTTTCGAACGGCAACTACCTTGTAGGTACCGTCTGCCGGCAGATTGGAGAAGATCACCTTTCCTTCGCCGCCCCCGCTCCAGTAATTGCCGGACTTGTCATATACATATTCCTTCTTATCCGGATCGTATGTAACTCCCAAAGAGGTATACTTACCATCCTTCTTTACCATAATACCGTATTTATATTCCGGATCAGCCGGATTTACTACAACGGAAATGGTATCATCCTCGTTATTTTCTAAGGTGTTCTTATCATCATAATCACCGATCTTTGCATTGATTTCCGGTGCTACGATAACAACATCTGTGGTTGTTTCTCTCTTAGCATAGATAATATACTGCTCATTCTTATCTACTGTAAAGATCAGCTTGCCGCCCGCTTTCGCCGGTCTGTAATATCCCGGGAGCTCCTTCGTAAAGATCGTCGGATGCTGTTCAATATTATGTTCATCGACCGTTGGAATGTCAAGCAACGGTGTTCCGGTGCCACTCGCCTTTACAATGGCATACACTGTATCTTCCATAGTCGGTGATACTACGATCAGTCTCTTTCCATCCTCATTAGAATCCTCAATCTTTACATCGGAATCTGTACGGGTTGTATCATATTTTGAAGAATCAATCGTTCCCTTATACGAACCGTTTCCGGTCACCTTAACGCCAATCTTTTTGTCGATCTCGTCCGTTGTCAGCCTGTAGCTGCGGTCTGTGGCATCTTCGATCGGTGTGAATTTTCCATCGTCACTCCAGATACCCCACTGATAAGTCAGGGAATCATGAGAATCCTCCGGTGTAACACCAGTAATGTCTGCAGTCAGGATCGTTCCCTCTCGCTTCACCTCATATGGATCGCCATTCGCATCCTTTTCTGTTGTTTCGTTAATAATGCCAACCGTTCCCTTAATGGATTCTCTTTGCTGTGTTGTTGTATATGGGAAAGAACGTCTGGTTCCATAGTAACCGCTGTCCTCGTCTGCAGTAACAGATACCACCAGATCTTTATTCAGATCTTCTTTTCTCAGAGTATAATTCTTGCCGGTAGCACCTTCGATCTTTGTCAGAGTACCATCTGTCGCACGGATAGACCACTGATATGTCAGAGTGGCCTTTGCTCCCTCCGGTGTGATCTTATCAATATTGGCAGTCAGAACTGTGCCTTCCTTATTCAGGTCATTTCCTTCCTCATCCGTTGCATCATTCTCGATAACAGGTCTGCCTCCAATGGCAACCGGTGCCGGTGTGGCAGATGGTGCGTCTGACGGTGCCGGTGTTGGTGTTGCTGCTGCCGGAACAGAAAGCGCCTCCTGTGAGGTTGCCTCTCCTGTATAATCATCCGAATCGTCCTTTGCTTTTACCGTCAGATAGAGATCCTTTCCCTGATCTGCTTCTTTGATAACATAGGACTTGTCTGTACCGACAATCTCTTCCTTGCCTGTTTCCGGATCCTTGGCAACCCACGTGTACTCCAGCTGATCCCCGATCGTGGAATCCTTTGGACTTACCAGCTTATCAAGATTCGGTACCAGAACAGTTCCCGGTTCCAGCTCGTCATCCGAATTCTTCTTATCAATTGACGGAGAGCCGGTCAACGGCTTTTTGGTATGTGTCGCATCAAACGGATCAGAGCTTACGACACTTCCCTCATATTTATTCTTTCCAACCAGCTCCACCTTAATATTATGATCGATCAGATCTCCTGTTAATGTGATTCTGTCATTGGTAGTAGAAATCTCTTTCCATACGCCGGTATCCTTATCCTCATAATACCATTTATAAACATAATCAGCATCATCCGGTGTAACATTGCTCACGTCTGCAATCAACTGGGTACCCACTTCAATTTTGGTAACTCCGTCTCTTAACCTGATCGCCGGCTTACCCTTCATGGTCTCCTTCGGAGCATCTGTGGATTCAGGCTCTTTTACGTTTGGATTTACTACCTTGTCCTCGATCGTGCTGCCGGATATGATAACATCCTCACCCAGGCTGTCCTTCAGTTTCTGATTATCTCCCGGCATACCACCGAACTCGATATAATAACCGGAAATCGTAGCATCATTTGGCCAGTCATTCCAACGGCCATACTCATACTGACCATAATATCCAAAGCCCTCCTGCTGCATCGAAGTACCACCGTTTGGCTCTACATGGCTGCCATTTTCCCAGTTTGAGAAACAGCCGGTATAAGCTTCAAATCCACCATCGCCGGAACCATATCCGCAGGAATTGATCTGCTGTCCAAATTCCAGTCCCTTCTCCGGACCGCTGACCCAGCGCCATACAAAGTTTGGATCATCCGGACCCTGAAATGCAGGAAGCTTCTCTGTTTCCTTGCCTGCTTCAACGTCTGCCAGAGACATTCTGGTACATCCGATCCATCCCATCTTGGCATAATTGCTATAAAGCGGGAAGGTAGAATACAGAAAACGATCCTCACCACGGGATGTCAATGTTGCCAGATATCCTGTGACACCGCTAAAATTAGCCGTCTGTGCCTCCTCATAAGCCTTCTTCCATGAGCCTGTCTCCCAGCCGTATGCTTCCTTCGCAAATGGAACATATCCATAGAAATGACCATTGTAATAATGAAGCTGTACTTCCTTCTCATTGATCGTCACCTTCATATCAGAGCTTGACAGCGTCGTTGCTGTAATGCTGACCTCCTGCTTACCATCCTCACTGGTAGTAAAGCGAAGGGTACGGAGATATGACTGCACCTCGCTGATAAGTGCACCCTGCGGTGTAGCATCAGATCCGTATGCCGAATCAAAATCAAAGGTAATAGACTCATACATAGAGGTACTGTCTGTGGAAAGCTCTTCATTACTACTTCCCTGACTGACACCACCCTCTGTGCCATACTTTTCGTCAAGACTTTCCTTGGTGAGAATACCCTTACCGGTAATCTTTTTGCCCAGGTAATCCTCAATCGTTGTCCCCGTTACTCTGATATATCCACTGTCAGAGCTTCCGGACGTAACTGTATCGCTTGCCTTTACAGTCAGGTTGTGTATTCTTTTTGACTTATTGGCAACTGTAACAGTCAGATCCGGATATGTATAATATCCGTTGGAAGAGATTTTTGCATCACCAAATGTAATGGTCGCTTCCCCGTCTGCTTTTGCACTTAACGGGCTTGCAAATTCTCCGCCAAAAAGACTCAGTACCATAGACAAAACCAACAACCATGATATGCTGCGTTTTCTCATTCTTTTTCGGTTCATGAATTTATCCCTCCTATAATTTATGTATTTTATATCGGAAAAGTTTTCCTTTTCCTTTACAGCTTAATAGTATCATTTATTCAGCAAATATTCAACCGCTCTTTCCATCTGATTATCAATGGTCAAACCGCTTTTTTTCTGGGTATAAGTCGTTTCATCCAAGGCCACGGAAATATCCGGTTCCAGACCTGTTCCATGGATATTTCTTCCCTTTGGCGTATAATACTTTGAGGTAGTCAGTTTCAATGCCGTACCATCCGGCAGATCAAATACCGTCTGCACGATCCCTTTTCCAAATGTCGTGTTTCCCACAAGAACTGCTTTTTTGTAATCCTGCATCGCTCCGGAAAATACCTCTGATGCACTGGCCGAATTTTCATTCACCAGAATCGCAACCGGTTTATCAAAGCTCTCCTCATCGGTCGCACTGTAAACCTCCTTCTCGCCGTTCTTATCCTTGGTATAAACCAGAGTTCCCTTCGGCAGAAGCCGGTCAAGCATATCCACAGCGGTACTCAGAAGTCCTCCTCCATTATTCCGCAGATCAATGATCAACGACTTCTCACCTTCCTTCTCCAACTTCTTTAAAGCATCCCTGAACTGCTGCTTTGTCACCTCTTCAAAGGAGCTGACAGCGATATAGCCAATCTTGTTATCCAGCATTCTGGATTCCACTGTCTGGGAATGAATTTCCTTTCGTGTGATCATATATTTTTTCTGATGTCCGTCACGCAGTACCGTAACCTTCACTTTCGTCCCGGCATCTCCCTTTGTCTTACTGATCAATGCTGTGAGATCCATTCCCTGCGTCGAAATGCCATCCACTTCAACGATCATATCTCCGGACTTCATCCCTGCCTTCTCTGCCGGTCCTCCCTTTATGGTCTGTACAATGCTGATCGCCCCGTCTGTTGCGCTCTGGCTTACAACCGCACCAATACCACAATAATTTCCGGAAGTTTTTTCCTTCATATCCTGATATTCCTCTTCATTGTAATAAGCAGCATATGTATCCCCCAGGCCGTTTACCATCCCCTTGCAGACAGCATCCTGCATTTTTTCCTGGTCAATGTCATCCAGAAAAAACTGATTTACATAAGACTGAATCTCTGTCATTTTCCGCTGCAGACTGCTGTTGAGAATACTGTTAGAGCTCCCATGCAGCACCATGGTCAGATCGATCCTCCCTGTCGCCGTCATTATCACACATCCCAGCAGAACACATGTGATCACCGACAATGCTCCTCCCAGAAATCCCTGCCAGAATTTTTTGTCTTTCATAAAACCACACCTTTCCATTTCTCTATCTCATTATATAACTTTATTTTCCCCTTCTATGACTTAAAATACCTGCAGCGCTACCCTGTGCTGCAGGTATCCTTTTGTTCCCTTACGGTTGTTTTACATAATACATCGGATTTACATAATTTCCTGATTTGTACATAGCAAAATGCAGATGGGGACCTGTAGATATGCCGGTGGATCCGGACTTGGCAATCACCTGCCCCTTTTCCACATGCTTTCCCACGGAAGTCCTTAGCTGGGAACAGTGCATATAATAAGAATAAATGCCCCCTCCATGATAAATTGCCACATAATTTCCGGCTGAAGAAGAATACGCTGCAGTTACAACCTTTCCTTCCTTGCATGCCAGCACATTTGTTCCCGTGTTAACCGCAATATCAACACCTTTATGATAGCTGCTGGCTCCTGCCGTCGGTGCTTTTCGATATCCAAATGTGGAAGTAATCCTTCCGGATACCGGCAGCGGCCACGCATATTCTCCGGTAGTTGGCACGATCTGAACCGTATTTCCATCCTGCTCCTGGGCAGAAATATTGTCTCGATTCTGCTGCAAAAGGTCTTCTATTTCCTGTTCCTGTGCCGCGATCTGTGCCGCATAACTTGCCACATTCTTTTTATTATCACTAATAAGTCCCTGATAAACCTTTATCTGACGGGTCTTTTCTTCGGAGAGCTGCTCCACCTTTTCTTTCTCATATTTCAGAGAATTTTTCGTTGCAACTACTTCCTTCTGCTTCTCCTCCGCTCTCTGCTGCGCCAGAGTCACTTCATCCAGCACCTGCTGATATCTGTTGAGCAGAACCTTATCATAATCTGTGACCTTTTCAACATATTCCTCTCTGCTGAGAAAATCTGCCAGACTACGGGATTTCATCAAATATACGAGATAATTATTGTCCGAATTTTCGTACATATATTTGATATGCGCTTTCATCCCGTCATACTGTTCCTGCTGCAGACTCTGTGCCTTTTCGTACTCTTCATGGACCTCCTGGATCTCTTCTTTGATCGCTTTCATTTCCTCTTTGTTACTTTCAATGTTATCCAGCAGGTTCATCATCTGCATATCCAGAGTTCTCACATATTTATTTACATCATCTGCAAATTGCTGAATGTTATCCAGCTTTTGTTCCAGAACCTTCTGTTCTTCTTCCAGTCCCTGTTTTTTCTTTTCTGCCGCGTCCAGCTGCCCCTGATAGCTGTTATCCCCGGAAGTGCTGCTTGTATCCGGGTCTGTTCCCTCGCTCTGCTGAGGTGCCGCATATACTTTATCCATGTTTTTCAGTCCCGGCAGCTCCGTCTTAACAAAACCAGAAGCTCCTGTCAGTACAGCACCCGCCAGCCATACACCGGCCGCAATCTTCCATCTGCGTCTCATCCTGTCTCACTCCATTCCTTCTGCACAATTCATTTCACCCGGTCTGCTTTCCCTGCATCCTTCATTTACACCTGAAGATGCTTCCGGACAGACATAGTACTTCCCAGTACCCCAATACCAATACCGATTCCCATACATAAAGGAACCAGCACCTGAAATACCTGACCTGTGCTTACAAACGCAAGCCAGCCGGAAAGTGCAGAAAAATGTGCCACAATAAAGGATACTACATTTTCATACATAATTCTCAGGATCACCAACGGAACGGCCGCTCCGATGATCCCCATTGCGATTCCCTCCACAATAAAAGGCAGACGCACAAAGAGATCTGTTGCTCCGATCAGTTTCATGATCGCAATTTCGTCTTTCCGCACATTGATTCCCATATCTACCGCAGAGTAGATCAGGAATACCGATACCAGGATCAGCAGTATGATAATTGAAACAGACACATAACCGATGAGCATATTAAAGCTTCCAAAGCCTGTCGCCGCATCCTGTGCACTGTTTACCTTTCTGACTCCACTCAGTCCTTCGATAAAGGATACCATCTCTGACTGCTTTGTTACATCCTTCAGATAAACCTCATAAGAGGCAGAATGCTCCAACGGATTATCATTTCCAAATACGTTCATCAGCTCCTTCTGATCCTCCAGAATTTCCGACTGGAAACGCTTCCATGCCTCCTCCGCCGAAACAAAATCGACCCGTTCTACTTCCTTTCGTGCTTTGATCTGTTCTCCAATGCTGCTGATCTGCGCATCCGTTGCTTCCTCATCAAAAAACACGATAATTCCCACGGTACTTTCTGCGTTATACACCATATGTTGAAAGTTGGTAAATAATGAATAGAATACTCCCAGCACGAACAGACACGCTGTAATGGTTCCGATGGCGGCCAGCGAAAATATTTTATTTTGGATAATACTCTTAATGCCCTGTTTCAGGCCATACCATAATGTACTCACTGCAAATATCCCCCCTGTCTCGCATCGCTTGTGATCTGTCCCTTATGCAGCGTAATCACCCGTTTCTGCATTTTATTGACGATATCCTCATTGTGACTTACCACCAGCACTGTAGTCCCCAGCTCATGAACATCCTGCAAAAGCTTCATGATCTCCCAGGAATTTTCCGGATCCAGATTACCCGTCGGCTCATCCGCCAATAAAATCGCCGGACGGTTTACCATGGCTCTGGCGATCGCTACTCTCTGCTGCTCTCCACCGGAAAGCTCATTGGGATATGCCTTAAGCTTTTTGGCAAGCCCTACCATCTCCAGCATTGCCAGAGAATTCTTACGCCGTTTCTCCCGGCTGGATACTCCCACCACTCTCTGCGCCAGTGCCACATTTTCAAAAACATTCATCTCATCCAGTAGACGGAATTCCTGAAATACCACACCCAGTCTTCTACGGAAATAAGGCAGCTCCCTCCGGCTTATATTGGCCAGATTCTTTCCTGCCACCTCAATCCTGCCGGAGCTGATCGCCAGTTCCCCCAAAAGTGTCTTGATCAGCGTGGATTTACCGGAGCCACTGCTTCCCACGATAAATACGAACTCCCCTTTTGCTATTTCCAGAGAACAATCCTTCAACGCTGCAGTTCCTGTGGGATACACCAAATTTACATTCTGCATCCGGATCATGGTTTCCATCGATTCGCTGTTATTTCCAAAGGTTTTTATTCCAGTCATTTCTATCCTCATTTCCGCTCATCCCCGATTGATGGGGCATATCGTTTAAAAGCCCCATCTCTGGGGCTTTCACGCTTTATTTGAATTAATATTCAAAGGTTTCCATATACTTCATGTATTTGACCACCATCAATGCGATCTTAAATGTGATCGCATCTTCAAATACCCGCAGATCCAGATTTGTGCTTTTCTGAAGTTTATCCAGACGATATACCAATGTATTACGGTGAATATAAAGCTGTCTGGATGTTTCTGACACGTTCAGACTGTTTTCAAAGAACTTGTTAATGGTTGCGATCGTCTCCTCATCGAACTCATCCGGAGATTTGTCACCAAAAATCTCTTTGATAAACATCTTGCACAAAGGCATCGGGAGCTGATAGATCAGGCGGCCGATTCCCAGACTGCTATATGCTACCACATTTCTATCGCTGTAGAAAATCTTTCCCACATCCAATGCCATTTTGGCCTCTTTGTACGAACGGGATACATCCTTAATCTCATTGACCATCGTGCCATAGGATACATGAACGGACGTCATAGCCTCCGTATTCAGCATATCCAGAATGACCTTTGCAGTCTTATCCATATCATCATAGGTTTCATTTGGCTTTACTTCCTTCACAAGGATGATGTTTTTCTCATCCACCTGTGTGATGAAGTCTTTTGTCTTGCTTGCAAATAATCCCTTTACAATCTCAAGAGCTCCTGTGTCCTTCTCATTTTTTGTCTCAATCAGGAATACCAGACGGCGTGCCGTTGTATCAATATGAAGCTTTTTGGCACGATTGTAAATATCCACCAGAAGCAGATTGTCCAGCAACAGGTTCTTTATAAAGTTGTCCTTATCGTAACGCTCCTTATATGCCACCAGCAGATTCTGAATCTGGAATGCTGCCAGCTTTCCAACCATATAAACGTCGTCGCTGTCACCCTTTGCTAGAATCACATACTCCAGCTGATGCTCGTCAAATACCTTAAAAAACTGATATCCCTGCAGCACCTGGCTGTCTGCCGGCGAATCTACAAATCCCATTACCGCTTCTTCATACTCTTCTACATTGTTAATCGTCGTTGCCAACGCTTTTCCCTCTGTGTCCATCACACAGATGTCAATACGGGTAATATTCTTTAACCCGTCGATCGTTGTCTGCAATACCTGATTTGAAATCATACAACCCCTCCACGTTATTTATCTTATCTGTTACATTATTATGAATTTATTGTTATTTCTTCTAATACATAGAGTCTACCGCATACATTTTATCATCATTTTGCACAAATGTAAAGAGGGCTGTCCTTATGGACAGCCCTCCATTTTTCAGATCATATAACCAATCCGGCACTGTGACAGCCTCACTGCCACTGCCTTCTGAGCATTTCAGATTAGTTTGTGATTGTTGTCTCTGTATCCTTATCAAAGATATGGATCTTGCTGGTATCAAGAGCGATCTTGATGGTATCACCAGGACGAGCAGTTGTACGTGGGTTAACACGAACAGTAATGTCATGTCCCTCAACTGAGAAGTACAGGAATACTTCGGCACCGAGCATCTCGTATACACGAACGGTAGCATCAAGTACGTTGCTGCTGCCTGCATTGATGAAGATCTCCTCATCCTTAATATCCTCTGGACGAATACCCATAATAACTTCCTTATCTATGTATCCACCCTCTACGAGCTTCTCAGCCTTGCTCTCTGGAAGCTTCACTGCATAGGAACCAAATGCAAGCTTAATGCCCTCTTCATCTCTGACAACCTTACAATCGATGAAGTTCATCTGTGGAGAACCAATGAAACCGGCTACGAACAGGTTACATGGCTTTGTATACAGATCGATTGGTGTAGCAACCTGCTGCATAACACCATCCTTCATAACTACGATACGGGTACCAAGTGTAAGAGCCTCTGTCTGGTCATGAGTTACATAGATGATAGTAGACTCAAGTCTCTGATGAAGCTTAGAAATCTCGATACGCATCTGTACACGAAGCTTTGCGTCCAGGTTGGAAAGTGGCTCATCCATCAGGAATACCTTAGGATTACGAACGATTGCACGACCCATTGCCACACGCTGTCTCTGACCACCGGACAGAGCCTTTGGCTTACGGTCTAACAGATGCTCGATGTCGAGGATCTTAGCTGCCTCGTGAACGAGCTTATCAACTTTCTCCTTTGGAGTCTTTCTTAACTTAAGACCAAATGCCATATTGTCATATACTGACATATGTGGATACAGAGCGTAACTCTGGAATACCATTGCGATATCTCTGTCCTTAGGCTCTACGTCATTTACCATTGTATTACCGATCCAGAGCTCTCCGGATGTAATCTCCTCCAAACCAGCGATCATACGAAGTGTTGTAGATTTTCCACAACCTGAAGGTCCTACGAAAATGATGAATTCCTTATCTGCGATATCAAGATTAAAATTTTTAACTGCGACGAATCCGTTAGGATATGTCTTACCAACATTCTTTAATGATAAACTTGCCATTGTGTGTTCCTCCTATAATGTTTTAAATAATATGCCTTTCAAGTTTTCGCGTTTATCCCTAACGCTTTACCCAAGAATTATATTACACCATCCAAGCATTGTTTACCATAGCACAAATAGCCAAAGAACATTTTAATGTTTTGTGCAAACCGTATATTTTTATTTTTTTTCGTTCATTTCGTCAAAAAATAGTCCTTTGTGGCCGTTTACGTCTGTACCTTTTCCACAAATCCCTCTCCCTGAACCTCCCGGATATCTGAAATTATGACGAATGCTTTTTTGTCGATATTCCGCGCAATCTGACTAACCCTGCTGATCTGTTTCCGGTCCACCACACACATCAGAGTCCTTCTCTGTTTGCCGGTATACATACCTGTTCCCTCCAGCACTGTGACACCTCTTCCAAGCTGCGACATAACACTGCATCCAATCTCCTCGTAATGATCCGATATGATATAGGCGAGCTTGGCAAAATTACCTCCTGCCACAATGGTATCCATGAGCCGTGTGGTCAGATAGACCGCCACCGCCGCATACACTGCCGGCCGGATGCCAAATACCCACGCTCCTGCTGCAATGATCAGACAGTCCAGCAGAAACAGGATCTGTCCCACCGGGTAATACGGAAAAACGTGATGGATCACAGCTCCCAGCAGATCCGTTCCTCCCGTGGAACAGCCTCTGGAAAATACGAGACCAAGACCTGCACCGGTCAGAACACCTCCCACCACTGCTGCCAATACAAAGTCCTTCTGCGGAGTGGCCGGTACGGGAATCAAAAAGAGAGCCGCCGTAAAACACAGATTTGCAAACAGGGTCATCCTCATATATGCCTTTCCTTTTATTTTCAATGCCGTCAAAAAGACCGGAATGTTAAATAACAAGTTAGAAAGCCAGACCGGCACACCTCTCCCAAGCCAATGTCCTGTGAGGCGTCTTACGATGATCGAAAGTCCGGATATGCCTCCTGTTACCATTCCTAATGGCTCATATACCAGATTTACCGCCAAAGCCATACATATCGTCCCCGCTGCGATCATCATCAGATTTCTTCCTTTTCCTCCCGCCAAACGCTCTCGTTTCATCGCCATCCTCTTTTCACCAGAAAAGGATGATGGCTATCTGCCATCATCCTTTGTATAATCATGTATTTCATTGATTTCGTTCTGATTATTATATTTGACTACTTTTTTGCGAAATATACGGGTCCGGACATCTTTTTTTACCGCCTGTTCCCGGAAAATCCGATGATAAAGGCCCTCCAGATGCAGCTTTTTGACCCATTCCGGGGTCTCCCTCTGCATCGCCAGGATCAGCTCTGCGACTCCGCCTATGGCAATACAAAGCTTGGCATTCAGCAGAGAAGAATGTTCCATGATCCAGCTCTCCTGCACCCCTACCGGCAGATTCAACAGGATCATATCCGGCGTGTGGCTGTTGATCTCATTAACGATTGCTGCATCCTCCATATCCATTTCACAGGAATAGGAGCCTACCACCCGCAGCTCCGGCTGCATTTTTTTGCAGTAATGCTGCAGCTTTTCTACGGCGTTCTGATTGTCTGCTATGATATACAGTGTTCTGTCCTCTTTGATGAGATTTTCCAGCATCATCCCCAGACTGCGGTAGCTTACAACCATATTACCCGCTTCCAGGACATCTGCATGATGCGTTGCCAGCAATGCCTTTTCTCCCGGCAGAAACAGATCCGCCTTTTCAAGGAAGGCACGGTATTCCTCATCTTCCATTGCTTTATTCAGCATTTTGGTGGAAGCAAACATAATGACATCCAGGTGGTCATCGGTCAAGTATTCATTCATTTTTCGGATAAAGACGTCATTACTCATCATATCCACATCAATATCCATGATCTTTACTGAAGCCTGCATAATTAAATCCCATTCTAATTGGCATCTACTGTGCCAAGAATTATTTCAATGTCATAGCCATTCGGTGTCTCTCCCACTACAAGTTCCGGATTCTTAAAATACGCTGTAAGATCTGCTCCCATTCTCCTTTTGGAAACAATGATCCTGGTTCTGGTCAATACCTCCTGAGTATAATCTCCTACCTTCGGAACCGTAAACCCGGCATTCACCAGTTCCGTCTGCTTAGAAGCCGCAAGACCGGAAATTTTGCTTCCATTGAGAATCATTATCTTCTTCCCTGTGGAACTGATCTGCTTTTTGGCAGGTACCGCCTTTTCCTCACTCTGGGGCTCTGTATATGTCTCTGCGACATTTTCCAGCTTCTTGATAAACTTCGCGGCAGAATCTGTATCAACCTGGAACAGCTTGCCATTATACTCTCCCGGCAATCCCCAATAATGATAAAGAGAAGTATTCATTTTCATATATGCTTCGATATATCCGATCTTGTTATATACCGTCAGGTTGGACTGTACACCATCCTGCTTATACTGCTCCTTGATATATGCCATGATCTTTGCCTCGTCATCTCCCAGATCATTTAACTGATTGATATAGGATTCGCTGAGCATAGATACTTTCATCGTTACGGAAGCACTGTAATTCTGAGGCGTTGCACTTGCTTCCGGCGATGTCGCTGGCTGCTGTGATGTTCCACTCATCACCTTGGTATACTGCGTCGTCATCTTCTGCTCCTGATAATGGAGATCATATATATCCTGAGGGATCACCGTAAAATAACTGATATCCGTCTTTAACAGTTTTTCCATGATCAGCTCTGCATAACCATATGCCTGTGTATCCTCCAGATCCGCAAAATATTTGCGCAGCTTGGAAAGGCGTACGATCTGCGGAATCTCCTCATCCACTACACAAAGCTTCTGGTACATTCTGGCCGGTATCGTATAATCCGTCTCTACCGGAATGGTAACGTAGTCCATATTGTATGTCTTGGTATTACAGATCTCCAGCAGCATATGTGTGATCCTCTGCTTGTCATCCACAATATAGATCAGGTTCTTGGAAATCTCGTCCGTCTTTGCCTGATCCAGAATCGTCTCCAGCTCCTTCTCCTGTACATCCAGCTTTCCAGCTTCCAGCTGCTTTGATAAATATTCATAGGAAACCTTGTAGCTGATCGCACCTACCGCCAGAATAGACACAATAACCAAAATTGATTTCAATAAGCTCTTTAAAAAAAACATCACTGCATTTTTCTTCATATCAGTACCTTTCTTTTATTCTCTTTCATTATCCCCTTGGAATTGTTTCCGAAATTTACAACATTATAACAGATTATAGCAAACTTCCCAAACCGTGTAAAGACTTGCATGAAAACTCCCTTTCTGTATACTATATATTGTGTCAAAAGCAAATGGAATAACTAAGGAAGGAACTACATTTTATGAATACACATCACATTATCATCACCGGAGCATCCCGCGGTATCGGTCAGGCGATTGCTCTGTTATACGCCTCTATGGGCTGGAATATCTCTATCTGCTGCCGCCATAAGAGCCCGGATATGGAGCATACAAAAGCACAGATCACGGCGGCCGGCGGCCAGTATTTCGCATTTTACGGCGATATGGGAAACCCGGAGGATGCTGAAGCTTTTGTGACAAAATCCGTACAGACCTTCGGCATTCCGGAAATCTTTGTTAACAACGCGGGAATCTCCCATATCGGTCTGCTTCAGGATATGACTCCACAGCAATGGGATGACCTTCTGCACACCAATCTTTCCTCTGTCTTTTACACAAGCCGTATTATCATTCCTTATTTTCTGCAGGAAAAGCATGGCAGGATCATCAATATCTCCTCCGTATGGGGCAATGTGGGTGCTTCTACAGAGGCGGCCTACTCTGCTTCCAAGGGCGGGGTCAATGCTCTGACAAAGGCTCTGGCCAAGGAACTGGCTCCCAGCGGTATTCCGGTCAATGCAGTTGCATGCGGTATGATCGATACTTCGATGAACGCCTTTCTCGATCCGGATGAACTGTCTGCCCTGACTGAGGAAATCCCGGCCGGCCGCGCCGGTACCCCGGAAGAGGCTGCCGCACTGGTCCGTCAGGTTGCAGAAGCCCCGGAATATATGACCGGCCAGATCATCACTCTGGACGGAGGATGGATCTGACCGGTGGTACAGATTTATTTCTCGTAGAATTCTTTCGTCTGGATGATCTCTGCCGGCACATCTACACGATCCTTTTCCCATACACGGAATTTCAGATCATATTCCCGGAGCTTTTTGCCCTTTTCCCGTTCATAGCGGGCCATCGCATTCTGGAATACCGGCTGCGCCTCCAGATTCTGGCGGAGTTCCAATGCAAACGGACAGTATGTCGCCAGAATCTCTCTCACCGGCTTACTGAGAAGCATGCCTCCCTGGGATTCATGCAAAATCCAATTGCTGTAATCTGCCGCAAAAATCTCTCTGCTGTTATTTCGATGCTTCTGAATCTGAAGCTTTAATTTTTCCTTGCGGTCATCGGACAATTCACGATTCTTACGATAAAACTGCAGAAAATCAGAATATTCACTGGTCAGGGATTTGTACTGGATATTGTTCCAATAAACACCCTGCATGGTACGGCAAAGCTCCCAGCGGAATGCTCCGGTCAGATGTACCACTGATTTGTCCAGATCTCCCTCTAAAAAGACAGGCAGTAAAAGACGTCCCGGTGTATTTCGTTTTCTGCCACTGAGTTCCTGCCACATAATGTCCTTGGAACCAACCGTCGGCAAAAGGATCACATCAGGACATACCTCCTGCTGGATAAACTCCTTTTTGATGCCCGGCACTTCTTTCCGAAACAGCACTTCCCGGTAAAATGCCGAAAAGTCAATACGGCGCAGTCTGTTGAATGCCGCACAGATCTTCTCCTTGGACAGAAAATTCTTTTCCAGCGCCGTACATCCCTCGGTGTACAAAAACGGTACAAAAGATACGATCTGCCCACTGACCAGACGGTGTGTAATACGGAACATATTTGTCACTTCAAAATGCAGCTTCTGCTCCGAATCCTTCAACAACCCGTCCCGTTGCTGCGATGTAATCTCTTTATTTTTAACCTTGTCCCGGAGGTTTTCCTCGTAATCCAGATCAAATTCATTTTTTGACGGCATTCTGTCACCATTCATAATGGCCTGCAGCCACTCCTTCATATCATATACCTGGCAGCCGTTCTGATGGATTCCGCCATTTTCCAGAGACAGCAGATCCTCGATGAGATCCTCTCTCAGCAGGCGTTCACTCAAAAAGCCGTACCGCAGGAACAGATCCACCTCAACAGGAGTATCTTCCTTGGAATAAAAATCCTTCAAAAAAACCTTCTCGTAGATCGGATAATATGCTTTCATTAATGAACGGCGCAGATTTCTCACCTCATCCGATGAGCTTTCCTTGTCCTTCAGCGCTTCAAACTGTCCTACAAGGGTTTCAAAGTGCTCTGCTTCCCCCGCCTCAATCTCACCAAAAGCAAGAATGGTTCCCAGAGTATCCACAAGCTCTGCCGCATCAATATCCGATGTCTCCACCAGCGCAAGGGTATCCCCTGCCACATCCAGTGCATTTCCTGTGCTGCGGCCGGGATTCAGCAAATTAAAATACGTTTCTTCCATTGCCGCCCTGTCAATGGCACTCTCTACATCTGCCCGCTTCATCAAAACGCCTTCCAGCACATTGATCCGGTCAATCACCTCATCCAGTTCTGACATAACCTCCCCGGCATCCTGGTCTGCTCTCTGCAGGATCAACGCAAATCCGGCAACAGAGGCGTAAAGATTCCTGCCATCCAGGATCAGATGACGCATCATCAGCTCCAGATACTCCGCCAGGGACTTGCTATAGTCATGAAGCTGATGCAGCAGATCTACCTGCTCCCGTACATGATAAAGACAAATTTCTGCAGAGCTGCCGTAAAATGCTTTTTGTACATCCATAGGAACCTTGGCACACGCCTGGTAATAATGAACCTTGTCCAATGAAAGCATCTGCGGTTCATCAAAAGGATGCAGCTTTTCCAGTGCCGGAAGCTCCTGAAAATATGCACCGGTCTCCTTTGATATTTCCTGACACTTCCGGTACACTCTGTCAACCAGTTCATATGCTCCCTGTGCAGCCTCCTGCAGCTCTTCATATGCAGCTTCCTGCTCTGCCAGAGAGCGATGAAGCCCTGATACCATCAAAGCCACATAGTCCTTGTTGATCTGCATGATCTTACGGATATCACTCATTGCACCGGAAGATGGAAATACATAGATCACTGCGTTGGTCTGTGCCGTATATGTTACACTATGGGCTCCTCTGTTGAGATCGCGTACCCCAAGAAAGCATCCCGATCCAACTACCAGATTGATGCCATAACCGTGTACCCGTATCCTGCCCTTAACTACCATTGCAATAGAATCAAGAAACTCTCCCGCTTCGTATATATCTGTCCCCTTAAGGATCTGATTAATACTGCCCTTTTTCAACTCTGCTTTCACTGCTTCTCCCCCTTTGTACCCGAACATTCAGAATATACATTTATTTTACCAAAATCTACGCCAGAAATAAAGAAAAAAGTGGCATTTCGTCCACTTTTCCAACTAACTAAAAATATTTATACATTTATTTTAAAAACCGTGCATTCTGCGTTGTACACATCTCTGCGGACGTTACCGGTACAGTTAGCTCGGCTCCGGCAACCTCACGGCACACGGGAGGGCTCACTTAGTGCTGCTAGGTTCCCCTCCTGACACGGTTCATGAGTTCCCATTGCGCGAGACCAAAACGTCAACACCACTTATACCGGGCAGCTCCACAATCAATGCATCCGAAGCAGAACATCACCCCTGCTGTAGCGGATTGCAGGTACAGGGCACCGCTATCTCCCCGGCTAGCACGGAAGCTTTATGACATACTTCATATTTCACACAATATATATACTAGGTAAGGCTCATTATATCCTCTCCCACAGGATATTGTCAAGATATATTTCCTTGTTATTTTTCCCTGCCCATGCTAAACTAATCAGCAGACAAAAACAAAAGGAGGTATGATACCATGCGATCGGAATATGAGACAAAACGCCTTCTTCTCAGCGTCAGTCATCCTGACAAGGCCGCCAGCATCCTGACATTCTATGAAAATAACCGTGATTTTCTGGAGCCATACGAACCCTCCAAAAGACCCGGTTTTTATACATTGGAATTCCAGCGTTCAAACCTCACTTTTGAATATAATTCCTTCGTGAAATCCCGCTATCTGCGCATGTGGCTTTACGACAAACAGCAGCCGGAGATTCCCGTGGGCACTGTCTGTTTCAGTAATTTTCTCCGGGGTGCTTTTTCCAGTTGTATGATCGGATATAAAACAGACAAAGACCATCTCCGCAAAGGCTATATGATGGAGGCCCTCTCCTTTCTGATTCCTCTGGTATGCCGTGAATATCGTTTTCACCGTATTGAAGCATATGTTATGCCGGATAATCTCCCTTCCATCGCTCTTCTGGAGCAGCTGACCTTCCACCGTGAGGGATTGCTTCATGACTTTGCCCAGATCAACGGTCAGTGGGAAAATCATTACATTTATACATATCTTGCATAGAGTCCCGGCATTTCCGGTCAGAACACATCAGCTTTCATTGGATGACTTTTTCTCTGCTTTCTTTTTTTGACGCAGATCTTTGAAAAAGTCCTTTAAAAGCTTCTGGCAATCCTCTTCCATAATGCCGGTTTCCATACGAACCCGGTGATTCAGACGATCCATCTGCAGCAGGTTTATGATGCTTCCCGCACATCCCGCCTTAGGATTCATCGCTCCAATCACAACCTCCGGAATCCTCGCCTGTACAATAGCTCCTGCACACATAGGGCATGGCTCCAGCGTGACATACATGGTACATTCCTCCAGACGCCAGTCTCCCAGCTTTTTACTCGCCTTTCGTATCGCTGCAATCTCTGCATGACCCAGTGCTGTTTTCTGCTGGTTTCTTTTATTGTAGCCTCTGGCAATGATCTTGTCCTTATACACGATCACACAACCTATCGGCACATCCCCTGCCTCTGCCGCTTTTTTAGCCTGACGCAGCGCCTCTTTCATATATTTTTCCTTAACCGCGATCTCTTCTGCCATTGCAATCCCTGCTCCATTTTTATTTTATGTAACTTTATTTTAGCACAGATTGGCCCTGTTGGAAAACCTGCATTTTCGAAATACTTTCTCCGGAAGCTCCCGTTTTCGGAAGCATCACTAAGAAATTCGGTAAAGCCAGTAGCCAAAGGCCCCCTGACGATCCTTTACAGGAGAAAGAGGCTGGAAATGTGTCATCCGGCATTCCTCTGCCCATCTTCCGTTATCCTCGCTATATATACCGGGTACACCGATTCCATAACTGTCACCATCCATCCGGGTAAAGATCAGATGGCGGTAACAATAATATCCCCGAAGCAGAAACGGATTGCCCGCCAGCGACCAGTACGCTACCGGAAGATTCCCGATATCCTTCAGGTCGATCCGCACACATTCTCCCATGCCTGCCGTCTCAAAAGGATACATTTTCGGAAATACCCGCAGCATTTTTTCACAAAATTCCTGCGAGCGTGTTTTGGGGTTCTGCTGCCTCCCCTCCGGCATAGCATCCCTGTCTTCGCAGCCTTCCGCCGACACCGAGGAAGCCTCCATCTGGGGCACTTCCGATTCAGGCACAGTCTGCCCTTGCTCAAGTTCTGTCCGCTCCGGTCCAAGCCTTGTCTGCTCCGGCCCAAATTCTGTCTGCTCCGGTATGACATACTCCTTTTTCCTGCCAATTTTTCCTCCCTCCGGTGCAGCCGGCTCCACTTCCATATGCTCTGATCCTTCGGAGATTTCTGTGTCTGTATCTGTGCCATGCTCCGAGATGACGATATCCTTCCATGTCGTTGCATAAAATACATTCTGCGATCCCGTAATATAAATTCCGTCTATCTGTTCAAAGGAATAATCTGTTCCCGCCACATGCACCTGGGAAGTCTCGATCCTTCCGGCAAAGGTATTGCCATTTCGTGCAAGCTTTCCCGCCGGCACCGGAATAAGTCCCTCTTCCTTCTGTATAAAAAATGACATTCCCGGGGATGCTGAGATTGTATCCTGAAATCTCACAGTAACGCGACATTTACCATTTCTTAATTCAATCCTCGCATAACCGACATTTTTCCCCTTGATTCCCTTCTCATATCGATAAAGATAGGAAACCATCCTCTGATACCCGCTCATATTTCCTCCATTCCGGAATGATCAACCCGGCAATACCGAAAAACATCATCCTCTTTATTTTCTATATGACTTTGCAGCTGATGCCAGAGACCGCTGCACTACAATCTGCTTTTGATCCCCGTGTCATAATACATAATATATGTACATACTCCATCCCTTAGAACAGGTGTGGACAATTTGTCAATTAATTGTTATACTGAATTTTACGTGTATAAAGAAAGGAAGGATTATTATGAGCGAAAACTGTTCCCATGATTGTGGAAGCTGTTCTGCTGACTGCAGCAGCCGTTCCCCTCAGAATATGATTGAACAACCAAATAAAGAGAGCCGTATCGACAAGGTGATCGGCGTTGTCAGTGGAAAAGGAGGCGTTGGCAAGTCCATGATCTCCTCTATGCTGGCTGTCAACCTCCAGAGAAAGGGACACCATACTGCCATTATGGATGCCGATGTGACAGGACCTTCTATTCCAAAGGCTTTCGGGATCACAGAGCATGCCATCGGCACGGACACGGTTATTTACCCGGTAGAAAGCAAGACCGGCATCCAGACCATGTCTGTCAATCTCCTGCTGGAGGACTCCAACGACCCGGTCATCTGGAGAGGACCTGTCATTGCTGGTACTGTAAAGCAGTTCTGGACAGATGTATTATGGAAGGATGTTGACTATATGATCGTGGATATGCCTCCGGGAACCGGTGACGTGCCTCTGACCGTATTTCAGTCTCTTCCGGTAGACGGAATCGTTATTGTGACTTCTCCTCAGGAGCTTGTTTCTATGATCGTCGGCAAAGCAGTTCGTATGGCACAGATGATGAACATCCCAATTCTCGGTATCATTGAAAATATGAGCTATGTGGAATGTCCGGACTGCGGCAAACAGATCCATATCTTCGGAGAAAGCCATGTTGATGAGGTTGCAAAGCAGTATAATCTGCCGGTTCTTGGTCGCATCCCAATGACTGCCGAGATCGCTGCTGCCAGCGATGCCGGTAATGTCGAGGAGCTGCAGGGAAATTGGTTTGATGACGCTGTTGCTGCCATTGAGAAGCTGTCATAATTTTTGACGGATCACTTTATTCTGACACACAACAAAGCCAGTGGGCTGCCACATTTGTGACAGCCCACCGGCTTTTTATCTTTAAAACTGCTCCATGAACTCTTACAGCTTCTCGACACCAAGCGTAACCTTCTCGCCGTTGATACTCCATTCCTTGACAAAACCCTTTGCTCCATCATAAGAAACCTCGTCGGCCAGAACCTCAGACTTGATCTGTGCCTCATTGTCCTGAATCACCTTCTGAACCTTATCATTGTCCTGCATGCTGACTCTGATATGATCCATCACCTCAAAGCCTGCATCCTTACGCATAGTCTGAACCTTACTGATGATCTCGCGTACAAAACCTTCCTCCAGAAGCTCCGGTGTCAGGTTCGTATCAAGAACCACCGTAATGCCGTGGTCACTGTCAGAAACATAGCCCTCCATCTGCGCTGCTTCAATCAGAAGATCATCCTTCTCCAAAGCCTCATCCTGACCATCGACCTGAATCGTCAGAGTTCCCTTTTCATTCAACTCTGCCATAGCTGCCTGACCGTCAAGCTCTGCAAGAATCTGTCTCACATCATTGATCTTCTTGCCAAAACGACGTCCCAGCGTCTTAAGCTGTGGCTTAAAGCTATAGGTTGTCAGCTTGCTCACATCATCAGTCAGCTCTGCTTCCTTCACATTCAGCTCGTCACGGATAATATCTACATAGAAGTCACTGAGCTCCTTGCCGGCTTTAATATACATCTTGCCGATCGGCTGTCTGTTCTTGATATTGGCGGTATTTCTGCAGGCACGTCCGATCACGACCGCCTCCAGTACAACCTCCATATCAGCCTCAAGCTGAGAGTCAATATGTGCCTCATCCACCTTCGGGAAGTCACACAGATGTACGCTCTCCGGTGCACTTGGATCAATAGAGCATACCAGATTGCGGTAAATATCCTCAGTCATAAATGGGATCATTGGTGCAGCCGCTTTGGAGATCGTAACAAGTGCGGTATAAAGAGTCATATAAGCATTGATCTTATCCTGCTCCATTCCCTTTGCCCAGAAACGCTCACGGCAGCGACGTACATACCAGTTACTCATCTCATCCACAAACTCCTGCAGTGCTCTTGCTGTCTCCGGGATACGATATGCAGCCAGATTTTCATCCACAGCCTTAACGGTACTGTTCAGACGGGACAGAAGCCATTTATCCATAACAGAAAGCTTGTCATAATCTAATGTATATTTCGTTGCGTCAAACTCATCAATATTTGCATAAAGTACAAAGAATGCGTAGGTATTCCAAAGAGTACCCATAAACTTACGCTGTCCCTCCTGTACAGCCTTTCCGTGGAAACGGTTCGGCAGCCATGGGGCACTGTTAATATAGAAGTACCAACGAATCGCATCAGCACCATACTTATCCAGCGCATCAAACGGATCTACCGCATTCCCCTTGGACTTACTCATCTTCTGTCCATTCTCGTCCTGAACGTGACCCAGAACGATAACATTCTCATAAGGAGCCTGGTTAAACAGAAGGGTAGACTCTGCCATCAGGGAGTAGAACCATCCTCTTGTCTGATCCACAGCCTCAGAAATAAACTGTGCCGGGAACTGCTGCTCAAAGAGATCCTTATTTTCAAATGGATAATGATGCTGTGCAAACGGCATTGCTCCGGAATCAAACCAGCAGTCAATAACCTCCGGAACACGGCGCATGGTCTTGCCGCAGTCCGGACATGTAAATGTTACGGCGTCAATATACGGACGATGAAGCTCTACCTTGGCATCCTCCGGATTGCCACTTCTCTCCGCCAACTCTGCACGGCTTCCGATAGACTCCTGTCTGCCGCAGCCCTCACACTCCCAGATATTTAACGGAGTACCCCAGTAACGGTTTCTGGAAATACCCCAGTCCTGAATATTCTCCAGCCAGTTTCCGAAACGTCCGGAACCAATCGACTCAGGGATCCAGTTGACCGTATTGTTGTTGCGGACCAGATCATCACGAACCTCTGTCATCTTGATGAACCATGACTCACGGGCATAATAGATCAGCGGAGTATCACAACGCCAGCAATGAGGATAATCATGCTCAAACTTCGGAGCTGCAAAAAGCTTACCGGATGCGTCCAGATCCTTTAACACCTCCGGATCTGCCTTCTTTACAAAAAGTCCCGCAAACGGAGTCTCCTCGCTCATCTCACCCTTGCCGTTTACAAACTGTACAAACGGCAGATCATAGTTACGTCCCACATTCGCATCATCCTCACCAAATGCAGGAGCAATATGAACGATACCGGTACCATCTGACATCGTAACATAAGTATCACAGGTTACAAAGAAACCTTTCTTGTGCTGCTTGTCCGCACATTCCTTTGCACAGGCATAAAGCGGCTCGTATTCCTTATGCTCCAGATCACTTCCCTTATATGTCTCCAGCACCTCATATGCCTTAACGCCTTCCTCCTGTGCCAGACCACCAAGTACGTTGTCTGCCAGAGCCTCGGCCAGATAATAGGTATATCCGTCTGCTGCCTTGACCTTAATATAAGTATCCTCCGGGTTTACACAAAGTGCCACATTTGATGGCAGTGTCCAAGGAGTCGTGGTCCATGCCAGGAAATACGCATCCTCGCCAACCACCTTAAAACGGACGATTGCAGAGCGCTCCTTGACCAGCTTATAGCCCTGTGCTACCTCCTGAGAAGAAAGAGGTGTACCACATCTCGGACAATAAGGTACGATCTTAAACCCTTTATATAGAAGCTTCTTGTTCCAGATTTCCTTTAAAGCCCACCACTCGGACTCAATGAAATTGTCATCATAGGTGACATATGGATTGTCCATATCTGCCCAGAAACCAACGGTGCCGGAGAAATCCTCCCACATTCCCTTATATTTCCAGACAGACTCCTTACACTTCTTAATGAAAGGCTCCATACCATACTCTTCGATCTGCTCTTTTCCATCCAGACCCAGAAGCTTCTCTACCTCCAGCTCAACCGGCAGTCCGTGGGTATCCCATCCTGCTTTACGAGGTACCATATATCCCTTCATGGTTTTGTAACGGGGGATCATATCCTTAATAACACGGGTGAGCACATGACCAATATGAGGTTTACCATTTGCGGTAGGCGGTCCATCATAAAAGGTATAAACCGGCTTTCCCTCTCTTGCCTTCATGGACTTCTCAAAAATCTGCTGATTTCGCCAGAATTTTCCTACGTTTTTTTCTCTGTCAACAAAATTCATGTCAGGTGAAACTTTCTGATACATACGTTTTCCTCCTTCTAAAATATCTGATCCAAAGCAGACCGGTATCAACAGTCTGCCCATCTGTGAACCGTTATATAAATAAGGCTGCTATTTATAGAAAACCGGATATTTGTTTCCTATCAATAAAAAAGACCTTCATCCTAAACAGGATGAAAGCCGTAACATTCATAACCACCTATTTAATCTGTACGGAAAATGGGGCAGTGAAATTCTTTGCCCTTGTGTACACCACATTGTACGCAATAACGATTCGATACATACCCCTATAACGGCGGGATCCGTCAGGCTGTACTGATAACACAACGTTCCAGTCTGCAACTCAGGAGTGATCTTCCCTCATCTATCCAAGAGAATACTCTCTATGCATCCGGTTCGCACTATCCCGGACTCACTGAAGCGTTTCCAAACAAGGTACTGTCTCCGTCACAGTTTTTCACTATAGTTTTATATTAGTATCCTTTTCGCTGCTTGTCAACCGCCAACGGTTAAATTCATAAACAAATTATTGTTCTCCCGTTACATCTGCAGGAGTAAATCTTTCCCAGACACTTCCGGTTCAGCCTCAAAGCCTTACATACAATAAAATTTAACTATCCTTCCCTTTCAGCTTTGTTGCCGACATCCGGACCATCTCAAAAATATATTCTTTGACACGATCGTCTGCACGGCGGTACAGTTCCAGAAGGCGTAGTTCATCATCCGTAAATGTCATGGAATCTATTCCAAGAAAATAACCTATCGGCACATCCATTCCCTTTGCAATGTTTTCCAAAGTACCATTCGGAATAGATATTTTTCCATTCTCATAACGACTTAATGTTTGCTGTGTCATATGAAATTTTCTTGCAAATTTATCCTGAGTAAGTCCGTTTTCCCTACGGATATTACGAACTCTCATTCCAATTTCTTTGTCACTTAAAGCCATATATACACCTTCTATATTTTAACTAATGCCCATTTCTGCTGCATATTTTTTCTTTATGTATCTGATATATACGATTATACTTGTGTAATATGGTTAATTTTATTCTGTTTGCGTTTGCGTATAATCTTATAGAGAGTATATTCTTTTTTCGAGCAAAAAAAACTCTTGTCTGATATTTATTTTTTTGATAAAATCAATTTTTGCAAACATACAAATTAGGAAAATGAACTAAAAATATTTTTCATCTTTTTTATTGTTTGAATATGATTAAACACAATGTTTTTTATGCCAATGTATTTGCAAAAAATATTAGATTTGTTATGATAAAAATGTAACTTAAGAGGAGGCGGATTTTGATGAACTCTTTTAATCGGGAACAATATCTGAAACAATTACGGATGTACTACTCCGGAGACCGTAATGATACAGAACAGTTTCTCGAAGAGATGAGCGATTCTTTGGACTGTTATCTGAAAGAACATCCTTCTGCTACGACAGTGGAAATCTTTCATCATTTCGGACATCCAAAAGAACTTGAGGAACAATATGAGGAAGCTGTTGCAGCACAACACAGGGAGCATAAAAAACAGTTTTTCAAAACTGTGATCATTGCGATCTTTGCTGCATGTCTGTTAATTTTGGGAGCATTTATTCTTCATTCCTGCGAAATACTTAACGAAGTTAATGGACATTCCGAAGTGATTTTAAAAGAAGAAAAGGCAAAAGATGCCAAACCAGATAATTACAGCCGCACTAAGAATGTCCCCTCCGACAAACCACGAGTTCATATTATCGAATAGGAGGAATTACTATGAAAAAACTTTTTAAAGCACTCACTTGTTTTGCACTTTCTCTTTCTATGCTGGCATCAATCCTACTTACAGCAGTTCCGGCATCCGCATCGTCAGATGTCACAACAGTCTCAGAGGAAACCATCCAGTTAGAGGATGGGGCATACTGCATTGTGACAACAACCGAAACTATGATCCCATCTGTAGCACGCGGAAAAACGAAGACAAAAGGGGCACAAAAAGCATATCGATACTACAATGCCAGCGATGTTCTCGTATGGGAATATATTCTTCATGCTACATTTATGTATGATGACTATCTTGTTGTATGCTCTGATACATCTAATGAAATCAATATATATAACCCAAAAAGATGGATCTATGAAGGTGGAAAGCATTGGAAACAGGGCAATACCGCTTACGGTCGGGCAACAATTCACTTAATTGCAACCACCACTTCAAAAACTGTTAATTTACAGATTTCATGTAGTAAACATGGTGTTCTGAGCTAACAGAAAGGAATATTCATGCGCTCATTTCTATTAACCCGGCGATTGTATTTTCTCAGCCGCACTTTAATTCGGCATAAGTTTTCAACGTCAGAAGTCAATCATACCAAGGACGATATATCTCCGGCATGTTTATCACTTTACAGTGATATGTTGCAATACAGTGAAGAACATCCTGATTATGGATACCGTGAAATTTATTGTCACTTTGTTGACGATGATACACGGAAGATGCTCGACCTAAGACGCCGTCAAAAAATCCTGTTGGCAATTGCTATAGGCTGTATCGCTATTATTGTCATTGGATATTTTGTTTTAAATCGGCTTACAGCATATCTTTTAGAAAATGTTCCAATTTCTTATATTAAGGTGTGACATTTTTTCTAAATATGTGTTATAATGAGAGATACATAAAAAACTATAGAAAGTTGGATGGATAGCGATGGGCATAAAAGATAATTTAAAGCGTGGAACTATTGAAATGATCCTTTTGCATTTACTGGAGCAGGAAGATAAGTATGGATACCAGTTATCACAGGATCTCGAAAAACAGAGTGAGGGCGATTACCAGTTAAATGAAGCTACAATGTACCCAACACTCTACCGTTTAAAAAAGAATGGTTATCTTGACGAGCGTAAGGTTCAGGTGGTTGGAAAGCGTTTCCGTGTCTACTATCACCTGACAGAGGCCGGCAAGCAGCATCTTGAGGAAACAAAACGAGAGTATTACAGCGTTTGTGCTTCTGTAGAGAAGGTGCTTTCTTATCAGGAGCGTGCTTCTGTCACCCCCTCCGGAACCGAAGGATGATCATTAAACTTTAAAACAATCAAATAAGGGGAGGATTTATTTCAAATAGAAATAGATTCTCCCCTATAAGTGTTTCTATACAGTATTTATTCAATTTATCTGTTTTGTTCTAACGATATCACAGCCATTTTTATAGCATCTTCTTTTGTATCCGCAGCTCCCATAAAGCCTGTCGCATGGCAAAACCGTGCAGTAGCTACACCGCTGACACCCGGAAGCTCTGAAGGATCACACCCCCACCACTCCTTAGGAAAATCACAGACAAGACTCCGATCCTCTTTGGATTTTGGTACACCCTGTACGCTATATCCTCCCCGATTCGATGGATATACCGTAAACTGATAGCTGCTGCCAATCACATCCCGTTTCCATGGTACATAGCACGGCAGGATCAGAATCTCTCCATCACTCTCCTCCATAGCTTTTTTCACCACATCGGATGCCCGGCGAAGTCCCTGTATACTCTCTATATATCGAATCAGAATCTTCTCCGCAAAGGCTTCTGCCTCCCAGAATCGATCATCATAGGAAGCATCCGAATCCCAGCCCGGATTAAACTTTTCCATAAGCTCTGACAGGATATTCTCAGATCCTGTATTATCTGATTCATCCAATGGCTGAATAAACTTCTCATCGAAATCAGCCGCCTCCTGCTCTGTCAGGAAGCAGGTGCCAAATTCTCTCCAAAGAAGTCCAAATGCCGCATAGGGCACACCATTCTCACGAATATCTTTGTCCTGCTGATGATGGTCGTACTTTCCTCTTCCAATATCATATACAATGCCATCGAAATCCTCCGGTACATCAAATCCACGCGTCACCTCAATCGCAGGATTCAACAGGCGTAAAAACGCCGTAGAAAACACGTCATCCGCATGAAATTTAGCTCCATGAGTAAATCCATGATCCGGCACAAGTCCGGTAACCTCTTTTTCAAATTCTATCATAATTACGTTGTCCTCCTGGTCTGTAGTTCCCCTAATATTCTCTCTTTTCCAAATTCATAAATTGTATCACTTGGAAGATCAATTCTATCATTCCAATAAATACAGGTTCTGCTTTGATCTAATTGTACCTGTAAGAATAACCCATGTATACTTTCTAAATCCTGAAAATCAGCAATAGTATTAATATCATCTTTCACATCATAATAAACCGTCTTTCCATCATCAAATACTACATATAAAATGAAATTCTCCAACGGTTTTACACTTTTTATTTTTGGTATCATAGAATCCCTCCAAACATTAAAACCGCTTATAATGGTGGTAATTTTCTCAAATTTTGACTCTCCCACATCTCCAACAAATCTTCCTGATTATGAAGCAGCCACTCTTTTACAAGTTCCTGTGCTCTCTTCGGTAAGTCCCCCTCTGTCATTTCCATAGTCCTTAAATCAAAAATACCTACATGCTCACCATATAATGCATGTATATGGCTTGGTTCATGCTCTTTCGGCTTAAAAAACATCTTAATAATAATTCCATAAAATCTGCTAATTTCCGGCAAGCCTTCATCTCCTTTTCTACAATGCTTTGTTTTAATAATCCGATATCATTATAATCTATTTTAAATTCCTTGTATATACAATATACATCATCAAACAACAAAAAGCCCCTGTTGCGAGGCTTTTTGCTTCCATACGGATCTCTATTCTATGATTTTGTTTTTTATGCAAGAATGCCTGTTACAGCATTGTTTCCAGGGACTCACGGACTGCCTTGATAAATCCCTCACTGTTTAATACCGTAACGTCCTTCATACTGGTGATCAGCGCCAGATCCTTTGTCATCTTTCCACTCTCAATCGTAGAAAGTGTTGCTTTCTCAAGCTTGTCGGCGAATGCCATCAGCTCCGGAATGTTGTCCAGCTCACCACGCTTGCGAAGAGCACCTGTCCAGGCAAAGATTGTTGCTACAGAGTTTGTTGATGTCTCCTCGCCCTTCAAATGCTTATAATAATGTCTCTGAACGGTTCCATGGGCAGCCTCATACTCATATACACCGGAAGGAGAAACCAGTACAGAAGTCATCATTGCCAGAGAACCACATGCAGAGGAAACCATATCGCTCATAACATCTCCGTCGTAGTTCTTGCAGGCCCAGATAAATCCACCCTTTGCCTTCATAACGCGGGCAACGGCATCATCGATCAGAGTATAGAAATACTCAATACCGGCTGCCTCAAATTTGTCCTTGTATTCCTTATCATAGATATCCTGGAAAATATCTTTAAAATTATGATCATAAATCTTTGAAATCGTATCCTTGGTTGCAAACCACAGATCCTGCTTTGTATCCAATGCGTAGTTAAAGCATGCCTTTGCAAAGCTTGTGATGGATTTGTCTGTATTGTGGATACCCTGAATAATACCCGGTCCATCAAACTCCTGAATCGTCTGACGAATCTCTTTGCCGTCCGCACCGGTAAATACGAGCTCTGCTTTACCTGCGCCAGGCACCTTGATCTCTGTATTTTTATAAACATCTCCATAGGCATGACGTGCCAATGTGATCGGCTTTTCCCAGTTCTTTACACAAGGCTCGATGCCCTTTACCTGAATTGGTGCACGGAAAACAGTACCGTCCAGCGCTGCACGGATCGTACCATTTGGAGACTTCCACATTTCCTTCAGATTATACTCTGTCATACGAGCTGCATTCGGTGTAATCGTTGCACATTTTACAGCAACACCATACTTTTTGGTTGCCTCTGCAGAGTCGATCGTTACCTGATCGTTTGTCTCATTACGGTACTCCAGTCCGAGATCATAATACTCTGTCTTCAGATCAATAAAAGGAAGAAGCAGCTCATCCTTGATCATTTTCCAGAGAATTCTGGTCATCTCGTCGCCATCCATCTCAACTAACGGTGTCTTCATCTCGATCTTTGCCATGTCATTATCCTCCATTTTTGCAATATGTATGCCGGATTTATTGAAAATCTCCGGCAAATGTTTCGTATACTGATACACATGTATGCATTAGAACATCACTCTCTTTAACTATACCACAAAAAAGCATGATGCACAAATTGGTTTCCGGAGATTTCCGAATTTTCCGTGATATTTACTGGAAAAAATTTATATTTTCGTGCAATGTTCCAAAAATATAACGTCCCTATTGACCTTTGCAATGCGTGGTGTTATACTCCAGACACTTTACAATATTTCTCCCCCGGCAAGGAGGGAGTTCTCTATGAAACATTCATTATCATTTCGACGATATCTTCTCGTCATACTCACGACACTGTCAATCCTTCTGGGACTTTTCAGCATTCCCATCGTCTCCTGCAAAGCCGCAGCCAGATCCACAGGAAAAACAGTTTCCAGACCTAAGATCACATTAAATACCAGACAGATATCCATGGAAAACGGAGAAATTTTTTCACTTCGGGCATCTGTATCCAACGGCACCTGTCCTGTCTACCGCAGCAACAAAAAGGGTGTTGCCGTCGTGGACAGCAATGGCGTGATCACCGCCTGCAAACCGGGTACTGCCATAATCTCTGTCAAAGCAGCAAAAACCACGGTTACCTGTCGCGTTACGGTTAAAAAACCCGTGATCAAACTGAATCACATCTATGCAAAGCTTTTTCGATGCCAGCAGATCCAGCTGACCGCCGAGGTATCTTCCGGGATCCAGCCATCATGGAAATCCAGCCGTCCCCGCATCGCAACTGTCAACGACAATGGACTTGTGTGCGCCCGGAAACACGGCACCACAATCATTACCGCCAAAGCGGATGGCGTATCCAAAACCTGCGAGATTGAGGTAGAATCTCCAACCATTCGTATATCTTCTACTTCTCTGACCATGAAAGCCGGAGAAACGCGTACACTCGATTATATGGTCTCCAGTGGCAATGCACCACTGATCAAATCAAACAAGCCAAATATCGTCCAGGTAGATCAGCTTGGCAATCTTACTGCCCGAAGTGCAGGAACTGCTGTCATTTCCTTTACCGAAGATGGCACAAAAGAAACCTGCACTGTCCGGGTTCTGAAATAGGATAATATTTACCCCAAAACCAATAGAATACAAAACGGAGGGAGAAATATTGTAAGGTATTTTTTCTTTGTGACATATCAATCCGTCAGCTTGTAAACACACCATAAATCCGCTATACTACAATCAGGAAGTCGGTGAAGGGATGGAAGAAATGACAGAAAAAGAATTGATCACTTAAGTTTATAACAAACATTTCTGCGGAATGGAGGATTTATATGAGTGAAGAAAAGAGTATGAAGGATTACGAAAACGAGCTGGAGCGTTCCTTTCAGGTACTGCGCGAGGGTGATATTCTGGATGTGACCGTGATCGGCGTTTCCGACACAGAAGTAACGGTTGATCTGAATTATTATACAGAAGGCATTATCCCGATCGAAGAGTGCAGCGACGATCCATCCTTTTCTATTAAAAAGGATATGATCATCGGGGATGTGATCCAGGCTATGGTACTGGACCCGGAAAATGCCAGTGGTAATGTAATTCTTTCCAGAAAAGAAGCAAACCGTGTGCTGGTATGGGATGAATTAAAAGAGGATATGGCAGACGGAACCGTTTTTGACGTAAAGATCACAGAGGCAGTCCCTGCCGGCGTTGTTGGTTATGTCCGGGGAATCCGTGCATTTATCCCGGCTTCACAGCTTGCCCTCACCTATGTGGAGGACACGGAAAGTTATGTCGGAATGACTGTGCAGGCCGTGATCATCACGGTAGAAAAGGATATCCAGAAGCTGGTACTCTCTGCCAAAATGATCCAGAAGGAAAGAGCCCTGGCAGAAAAGACACAACATATCGGACGGCTGACCACCGGAGATCTTGTGGAGGGGCCGGTAACCCGTATGGAATCCTATGGTGTATTTATCGATATTGGAGAAGGACTGACCGGGCTCTGTCACATTTCCCAGATCACCAATAAATTTATCAAATCTCCAAAGGAAGAACTAAAAATGGGACAGGTAGTAAAAGCAAAGATCCTGAAGATTGAAGGGGATCGTATTTCACTGAGTATCAAAGCTCTCCGTGAGGATGAGCCTGATACCGGGGAAGAATCCTATGAGATCCCTGAAGCATATTCTGCTGACAGTGCAGATAAGGATCAGGATACCAGCCCTTTTGCAAAGCTTTTACAGGGGATCAAATTGGAATAAGAATTCTATTGACAGACCATTTGCCCCATTTTACAATAGAAATCAATTGGAGCATAACAATGTCTCCAGGATGATCACAACGCAGTATCCGGCGCACAGCTGCTGCGTTTAAAATAATATACCGTGCGCAGAAACGAGGTTACTTATGAGTGTAGTTATTTCAGATTCCGTAAAGTACATTGGTGTGGACGACACCACCATCGATCTTTTTGAAAGCCAATATGTTGTTCCGGAGGGAGTTTCTTATAATTCCTATGTTATCCTTGATGAAAAAGTTGCTGTTATGGATACCGTAGATCCCCGCGGTATGGAGCAGTGGGAAAAGAATCTTCTGGACACCCTGAATGGCAGAAAGGTAGATTATCTGGTCGTGCAGCATCTGGAGCCGGATCATTCCGGCAGTATCGCACGTCTGGTAGAACTTTTCCCGGATGTAACTCTGGTTGGCAACGCCAAGACCTTCGCAATGCTTCCACAGTTTTTCAACATTCCATTGGAGGGGCATACCCTGACAGTCAAAGAAGGCGATACTCTTTCATTAGGAGAGCATACTCTGACCTTCGTGATGGCACCAATGGTTCACTGGCCGGAGGTTATGGTTACTTATGAATCAAAGGAAAAGATCCTCTTCTCCGCAGATGGATTCGGTAAATTCGGTGCCCTTTCCAAGACAGAGGGCGAGGATGACTGGGCATGTGAAGCCCGCAGATATTATTTCAATATTGTCGGCAAATATGGTGCACCGGTACAGACCCTTCTCAAAAAGGCTGCCGGGCTGGATATCGCTACGATCTGTCCACTTCATGGTCCGGTTTTAAAGGACAACCTCGGATATTATCTGGATCTGTACAATACCTGGAGCAGCTATCAGCCGGAGGATAAGGGTATTCTCGTAGCATACGCCTCCATCCACGGCAATACGGCAAAGGCTGCAGAAAAGCTTGCCGAAATGCTTCGTGAAAAAGGGGCCGAAAAGGTGGTTGTAAGCGATCTTGCCAGAGAGGATATGGCAGAGGTTATCGAGGATGCGTTCCGTTATGACCGCATGATTCTGGCGGCTGCCAGCTATGATGCCGGAGTTTTCCCATGTATGCAGGATTTCCTTCATCATCTCCAGAGCAAGGCTTATCAGAATCGTAAGGTCGGTATTATGGAAAACGGTTCCTGGGCTCCGACTGCAGCACGCACAATGAAATCTATTCTGGAAACCATGAAAAATATCGAGATCGTAGAGCCTGTTGTTACGATCCGTTCCGTTATGAAGGACAGTGATCTCCCTGAAATGGAGAAGCTTGCAGATGCTATGACTGCAAAATAGTCCTATATCTGTAACTCAGATATTTTTATACAATAACAAATCCCCGTGAATACAGGATGACATGAACCATTGGTTACGATCTATGATCCAGGTCATCTCCTGTAATCCACGGGGATTACTTTTTGTTTTTTATGTTTTATTTCACATTTTACTCTTCAAAAGCTGTTTTATTTCACAATAACCTTCACTTTACTCTTCTTTCCATCGGCCTTCAGGGTGACTACTGCAGAACCCTTCTTGATGCCCTTTACCGTTGTTGTCACCTGTGTCACTGTAGCTTTCTTTTTCTGAACAGATGTTTTCACAACCTTTACTGTCTTTTTGTTTACGGTTACCTTCACAAGCTTCTTGATGGATGCATTCTTAGCTGTTGTTACATTCCACTTAATTGTTGTCTTTTTGCCCTTCTTTACAGTTACCTTTGTCTTCGCAGCTGTAACCTTTTTCACCTTCTTGACAGCCGGTGTTGTAGTCTTAGCCGGTGCAGATGGACTTACGGCCGGAGTCTGTGTCGGTGCTGCCGGTGTTGTTGCTGCCGGTGCAGATGGACTTACGGAAGGTGTCTGTGTCGATGCTGCCGGACTTACGGAAGGTGTCTGGCTTGGAGTTACAGATGGTGTCTGACCCGGATCCGGTTCGCCAGATGGGTCCGGACTTGCAGAAGGCTCCTCAGATGGATCCGGATTCGCCGTTACATCACTGAGATCATAAATAGAAGCTGCATTCTCCATAACACGAATCACTGCATTCAAACCACGAAGAAGCTGCTCCGGCTGATAACCCATCAGACTTTCATCCACTGTCTTTTCATCGACATTTACAAATGCAGACGCAGCATCAAGAACGGTCTTTCCTTCTTTAATGAAATCGCTTCCATCTGACTCATCACAAGGATTGATACGAAGCTGTCCCATAGCAGTCATAACCTGAGCCAGAGACCATGCATTATTATCAGAGCCCCATGCTGCATAAGCACCCTTCTGATTCTGCAGGCTCTCCATAAAATGAGTTCCTTTGGCAACTGCCTTGGCTGTAGCCGCATTGTCTTCACCGGAAATATATGGATATAATGCCTGCAACGGCATTGCCACATCGTCCACCGTAGACCAGGTAGAAGCTGTGGCAACCTTTGCGATGGCGGTACCAACCTGACCGGTTACGTTCTTTACAAGCTGTGCTCTGGTAATATAATCATCTCCTGTTGGAAGCTGATAATTTCCGGAATCAAATGCAAGAAGCATTGTAGCATCAAGCATATCTGCTACAGTGTTAGCATAATTACTCTTCTTTGCCATTGCTTCGATTAGATTAAAACCACGGATATCCTTTGCATCTTTCCCCATAGCAGTTACAAAAAGAACAATCTTTGCATATGCAAATTCTGAATATCCACCTACCAGTGTATCGAAATCTTTTTCCTCACCGTTATCGGTAACGGTTCCCTTGTCCTTCAGTTCCTGAAGCTGGGAAGCTGCCTTTTTATACATTTTATTGAAATAATCGTCTGCCTTGTATCCGGCACGAATCAATGAGAATGCTGCATATAATGCATTTGGCTGCTCAATGCCGTAAACGGTTCCATCTCCAAACATCTGCTGATAAATTGCATCCGCAAGAACATCCTGCTGTGCCTTGGCATTTGTAAGGAGCTTTGTCGCTGCCGCACTGTCCGGATTTTTAGCAGGATCATCGGCAAAAATAGCTGCGCCGGTTGCTGTTGCATAATTTCCATAAGCAAAAATAAAGCTTATTTTATCATTATCCTTCAAAACAGTCTGGCCAATTCCGTATTGTGAATAGTCTCCATTTACACAAAATGACCAATAACCTTTCGTGTAATCCTTCGGTGCCGTAATACTTCCAATACCATTCAAATATGGTCCCCAGGAACTCTCCACAATATCACAGGAAATATTTCTGGAAGATAATGCCTCCTTTAAAGCTACATCTGCTGTACTTCCTTCCTCTACCTGTACCGGAAGCTTTCCTGTATTTACCTCATTACCTGCCGCATCTTTTCCTTCTGCTGCCACAAAGACCGTAATCTTATCCGCAGAAGTGTTGTTCCCGTCAGCCTTTACTGCAGAGCCTGTGCTAAATACTGTCGTAAATGCCAGGGCGGCTGCCAGAAGACTGCTCATCCATTTTTTCTTACTCATTTCAATCCTCCAATCATTTGTGCTGTGTTTACAGTGTAATCCCAAATTTCCCTTGTATACGCTCCAGTTTTTGTAAAATGCTGTCCCCAAAAAGGAACATACACAACGCCGCCGTTCCGGCATGCGCCGCGTCATAGGGTGCCCCTGTCAGGTATAATGCTTTTAATGTCTCCCAGCTGATATCCCCTGCAGAGGAATCTGCCGGATATGTCATAAGCATCGCCGCAAAGTTCATCAAACCTCCATATAGCAGAAACACCACAAAAAACGTAAACACCGTTGTCGTGATATCATCCACCGGGAGCTTTTTCCTTTGCAGCACACATCCGGCCGCCAGTCCCGCAATACCATAGAAGTAAAGCCTCCATCCAAAGAAGCTCTGTTCACCGGGATCATTCCGGAACAAAAAGACAATATAAGCAAGCACCCATGCAAATAAAACGCTAAGAACCGGTCCCATAAGCACCCGAAACGTTCTGCCCTTCTCCAGGGAAAGGCGTCTCGCCAGAGTCTCTCCGGTCCTTCTGCGTTCTACTTTATTAAAAGCCAGGCCGGATAAATATCCGACCATCCCCCAGGCAGCCATCTGCCAGGGAGTCCATGGCCCCTGACCATCAAAAAAGTTACAAACCAGTCTGCTCATGGCACCGATCAGAAAGCCGGCCTCCGGTCCCAGACCAATTCCGCAAATTACCACCATCGTGGTACCGGCATGGAGCGGTATCGTATGTGCACAGATTTCATTCATGACCACACATAATGCAGTCAGAGTGGACAAAAGAACTACTTCTCTGGCACGGGGTTTCCGTCTTTCATACTGTCCAAAAAACAGGACAAGTACCAAAGCAACTCCACCAAAACCAATCAGAAGATAATGCCTCCCCTCAAGCAAAACTGCCGACACAAACAGCAGAATGATCATAGCCGCAAAAAGCAGTACACCATTCCACCTTCGCCGCTTTGATTTTTCTTCCAGATACTCCTCCCAATCAAATCTGCGCCGGCCGGAGACATCCTTTCCCGGCTCTGTCATACGGCTAAGGCCCTCTTCTCTCATCAGCCACACCCCGCTTTCTGCAGGGCGGCAATGATATCTTCCGTCCGGAAGCATTCTCCCAGAATCCCCTGGGACATTCTGCCCGCCGGTGTTGTATAGAATACATTGTCCCGGAAAAAGGACTCTGTCGGGGACTGACTGATTATCTGCCCATCAAAAAGCAGACCACAGATATTTGCATATTGTGCACAAAAATCCATATCATGGGAAACCAGCACAATACTTTTTCCCTTAAGGCACAAATCTTTTAACAGCTCTGCCAGCTTTTTCTTAAAGGCACCATCCAGTCCCTTGGTTGGTTCATCCAACAGCAGAATATCCGGTTCTGTCATCAGAAGCTTTCCTAAAGCAAGCCGCTGCTGCTGACCGCCGCTCAGGTCCATGGGATTCTGTTCCTGCTGCTTCTCCAGCTCCAGATAACGAAGCATTTTTGCCACAGGAGACCGGTCATGCCAATCAGAAAGCATTACTGTCAGCTCCTCCTCCACCGTAAGCTCAGTAAAAAGACTCCGCGGATTCTGTGCGAGATATCGTATCCTGCCACTTGCCCTTACTTTCCCCCGGCGTGCCTTATAAATTCCCATGATCACTTTTAATGCCGTGGATTTGCCGGAACCGTTTCCTCCCATGATGGCAAATATCTTTCCCTTTGGCACCTGTATAGAGAAATCCTCCAGCACTCTTTTGCCCTTTTCATATTCAAAGAAAATCCCCTTTGCCTGCAGAACCACTTTCTCCTGATCCAAAGTCTTCTCTCTTTCCTGTGGTTTCTGCTGCCTTCCGGCTTTATCTGCAGGAGTTCCCCTGCTGTTATCTATTTGGAAATATTGACCACTGCCTTTTTCAGTCTGTCCGCTTTTATGGACAGTCTGCTGCAGCCAGCTTCTGCCCTGACGGATGCTGACCGGAGCCTCCTGCTCCTTCTCGTTATGACATGCCTGCCATACCCTGACTGCTGTCGGCATTGCCGGTGCAATGGAAAGCATTTCACCATGCTCCTTCTCAAACTTCTCCAGAATATCACCGCAATGTGACGGAACCGTATCTCCAAGAAGCTGCCCCTGATGCATGATCAACACACGGTCTGCCATAGGCAGTACTTCCTCCAGACGCTGCTCTGACAATAGGACTGCCGTTCCCAGATCTCTGTTGAGTCTGCCCAGAGTATCCAGAAAACGCCTTGTGCCAATGGGATCTAACTGCGCCGTCGGCTCATCCAGCAAAAGAATGTCCGGCTGCATAATGACTACTGATGCCAGATTTAAAATCTGTTTCTGTCCACCGGAAAGCTCAGATACCGGTTTGCGAAACCAGCTCTCCATCCCAAAATATTGTGCTATTTCAGCGGTTCTCCTTCTGATCTGTATCCCGGATACGCCTAAATTTTCCAGACCAAATGCCAGCTCATGCCATACCTTATCCGTTACCAGCTGTGTGTCCGGATTTTGGCCCACATAGCCAATCCGGGCCGCACATTCCCTGTCATTCATCCTCTCCAGATTCTGCCCCCGGTAATAAAGTCTTCCGCTTCCGGTTCCAAAAGGGATCTGATTTTTTTTAAAATGACGCAGCAGCGTTGTCTTACCACAGCCCGACTGTCCACAAAGAACCACAAACTCGGATTCTTTCATTACAAAACTGATATCGTGGATCGCATCCTGAGTCTGCCGTGGATAGCAGAAAGTTAAATGTTCGCATGATAAAACGGTATTCTGTTCCATTTTTGTCCCTCCTTTCCGAAAGTCTTTTTCTTTGTATTTTATGCTTTCGTTCCTTGTATCCCATTTTCAGGACATATTCTTCTCTGATTCCAACGGTAATACAAATCGTATAACCCCGGCGAGATCATCCCAAGACTCCCGGCTGCTAATGCTGCACCTGTTTCCGGCGTGATGGGCTGCCTTGCAAGCTCCGGGAAATAATACGCCTGCAGATTTCCCCGCAGCTGACATACATACAATCCACCAAATACAAGGATCATATAAAGACACCAGATGATATCTTCCTTGTGAAAGCGAAACAAATGAAACCATGTTCTTTCCCCAGTCTGATATCCCCTTGATTCCATCGACACAGATACTTCGATCGAATCCTCCAGGGACCATGAAATAAGAATAGAAAGCTCCCGGAGAAAACTCTGTAATCTGCCCCGGTATGTCGCATTCTTTCCGCTCCTTCCCAATCCGATCTGCGCTTCATGTATCTGACGGTAATGATCTCTCATATCCGGAAGAGCCCGCAATATCATCATCAGCATCAATCCAATGGTTGGTATCGTCCTGCCGGTCAGGTACAGCAGCTTCTCGCTGTCCATCAGACATCCCGCCACCATACACCACTGCAATACAGCCAAAAGCATTACCGTCATAATAATGCCGTAAAATACAGATTCCCAGGTCACTGCCAGACCATTGACATAAAAAAGCGGGGTGACACCTCTATGGGAAAATAACGGAAGTATCCCTGCTGCAAAAAGCAAAATTCCACTCCCGGCAAACAATATCCGTGCCCATTGTCTGACTCCCCTCAATATCACACAATATATTCCCGATGCAAGAAAAGAGACAAACAAAGCCATAGGATGTCTTGTCGTCATTGTCCAGATTACACTTAGCAGAATATAACATAAGATCACAACCGGATGTCTTCTGGAAAATTCTGAAGCAGTTCGTTCCATAACTATGCCTGTCTCCTTTCTTAATTGTGTGAATATATGATATGGGGGTCAAAAGGTATTTTGCTCCCAACTGATGTCAGGTGGTCTTTCCGTCGCAGGTGTAATACCAGCTGATTGCATCTCCATCCGATACCTTATATGCGGAAGCTCCCCGATTCGGCGCTGTACCGTTCACCTTATAGATCCAGCCGCTCATATCCCCCGCCTGTTTCTCATAAATATTTCCAATGCCTTTTATATAGTAGCTTTTATACATTGGCGTATAGGTTGCATCCACTGCCACACCCTTTGCCTTACAGGCTTTTTCCAGTACATCATAAACACTGGAGCCCTTGTCCACTTTTACGGACACCTTCTCCAGGATCTGACCGTCGGAAGGGATATATTTCCAAATGCTCTGCTGTGCCTGTTTCTTATTTTCTACCAGACTGTCACAGCGAATCTCTATAGTACAGGTAATCTGTTCCGCCTGTGGCTTGCCTGTAGCCGACGGCCCCGTCGCAGAATCTTCTCTGCTTTCGGATGGAGTCGAAGTACCGTTGTTTTCCTCCGTACCATCCTGCCCCGCTGTGCTGCCCGGAGTATTCTGTGAAGAATTGTCTGCAACAGAAGAAGCTGATGGCTGACTACTGTTTTGCTCTGGTTTCTTATTCGAAGGTTTTCTGTTGCTTTTATTTTTATCTGATGTTTTTGTTCCGGATCCATTCTTGGATGATTTCTTTTTCTGCGCTGAATTCGTTGATGATTTCTTTTGCGATCCGGAGGACTTTTCTGATTCCGGCATCTCTGACGGTTTCATTGATGCCGATGTCTTGTGCCCTTCCTGATCCTTTTGTATTTTCGGTTTCTTTGACGATGTTACCTGTTTTGCTCCTGACCCTTTCCCCTGATCATCCCCTGCTGTTCCCGTGCTATCGGGAGACGACGTATCATACATAGATTCCAGTTCATTGTCCCCGGAATCACTGCTGACATCCTTTGCCAGCTGTCTCTGCTCCTGACGATAGGAATCCACCGATTGAAAATGTGTCTGACGCACGCCCAGTATCACAGCAAATATTACAAGCATTCCTACGATAATATATTTCCCATTTCTCTGTCTCACAATCTTCCTCCTTTCTATCGCTCTGCAAGGTCATCAAAACCCATGCTTTATTTACATAATAAGCAAAAACAGTCCCTGTACATTCCGAACACTGTACAGAGACTCTATTCCTTCGATATCGCTGTGTCAAAAATTTCCACACAGAAATAAACGTTTCCATGTCGTTTTCCTCCCTCCGAGGATCTCTCCATCAAAACGCATTATCTTTGTCTCTGTCCAGCAGGTCTCCTGGCTCGAAATCATCTTCCTCTTTTCCTTCCCATACCGCCTGATACAGTACAGTGGTTTGAAGCTGATCTGACGAATATGTCCGATCATTTGTTATCATCGTTATGTCAGCCTCATTAAAAGAGTCATCCTTCTTACAGTAGCGGGGGCTGCTGCAGCATCTCACTGCATTCCCTTTTCAATCTATCCGGCAAAACCGGATACCATTTCCTGACTGGCGTATCATTGACAACCGATGTTACACCCGTAAGCAAACCATATCCCATACCCCACTACAGCGCGGGGCTGCCGATAGATCACTGAACACGCAAAGCATATCACGATAGTGGGAATATGTCAATGAAGAACATAGGATTTGAATCGATTGAATCGGAGAAAAGTATAACAAATATTTTATAATTTTCGTCACATTAGCGAAATTTCACTTCGTTTTTCGGCATTATGCAGAAAATCTACTTTCTTATCGACATTTGTCTGCCACCATGCTATAATCCTTGAAAAATTTGTCAGATATTTTCTAATCTGGATTTCTTTTTTCTATACCTGAAATTTAATTTTGTTGACGCATTTTTAATCTTAAATTTATCCAAGTGATCAAATCAAAAACAGTATATTATGTCATTGTATTTTAGACGGAAACAGCATATAATAAGGCTAAAATATAGCTTTCCCGTTTTGCTGTCTTCCGAAGAAAGGAGACTTATTGGGAGAGAAAGATATTTCAGAAAAGCTTCTTGCTGACTATGAGGATGTCTTTGCCGATATTGTAAATGTGCTTCTGTTTCATGGGGAGAAACGAGTCATTCCGTCTTCTCTGCAGTCCACCAAAAACAGGTCTCATTACAAGGCGGATGACTCAAAACTCCATGAACAGGAGCGGGATATCCTGAAAGCATGGACCGACGGCCATATCCAGATTGCTCTGATCGGTCTGGAAAATCAGACCACACCGGATACAAAAATGCCGGTTCGGATCTTCGGTTATGAAGGGGCAAATTATCGCAGTCAGTTAAATAATCAAACCATTATACCAGTCATATCTCTGGTTCTGTATTTTGGAACAGAAACACGCTGGCAAAAGCCTCGCAACCTAAAGGCACTTTTAAACATCCCGGAGGGGCTGGAGGATTACATCAACGACTGCCATGTCCATGTTTTCGAGATTGCCTGGCTGCCGGACGAACAGATCAACCAGTTTGAAAGTGATTTTGGCATTGTCGCAAGATACTTTTCAGAGTTACGCAAAAATAAAAATTACGTTCCGGATGACACCAGAACGATTCAGCATGTAGACGAGGTTCTCAAGCTGCTCGCCGTCATGAGCGGCGACCATAGCTACGAGAGAATTCTCGCTCCTACAGGCTCAAAAAGGGAGGTGACCACCATGTGTAGTGTCGGTCAGAGATTAGAAGAACAAGGTATTAAAAAGGGGCGGGTACAGGAACGCATTGAACTTTTAGTTTCCCTGTGCAAGGCTGGACATATATCTATTGATATTGCAGCTGCTGAAATGCACGTTTCCAAGGAGAAATTTCAAAAGTATCTTGACGGAGAAATTCCAGAACCGTAGCCCAGTCCGCAAACAAATGTTCTCATTCAGATCAAATTATTTGGGGCGAATTAGATAGTCTATTTCTGCACACATCATACAAAAGGGCTGACATATTATAAATTAACAATAATATATCAGCCCCTTTATTCATATTATTGAAACCCGGTTCTCTTAATATAACTCCTGTTCTCCATCCTTTTCCTCTTTCACAAAGTGAACACATCTTTGTTCTGAGCCAAAATTATGGATATCTTTCATCATTTTTGCAATTCCAGCAATTTTCTTGCAGTTTTCAACCGCTACTGCACCCGCTAAAACACCGGCAACTCCCAATAAAATTTTCTTCTTCATAGGCATTTCTCCATTATTATCATATTTTATTTGCTCTCAATATAAATGGGATCATTTTCCAACATCCGCTGAATTTTATCCTGATATTGACTCAGCATAAACTCTAGATGGTATCTTTTCTCCATCCCCGTGTCCCTTTTGTTAAGTTAAACATACTATCTGCTAAAATTATTGCTCATTATTTGATTGTTTTCTACGTTGCTTTTCTTCCATTACAATATTAACTCCCTTTTCTAAAAAATTTAACTCCCTTTTCTAAAAAATTAACTCCCTTTTCGATCAAGGGATGATCATCTGTCTTTTTATCATCATTACCACCATTACGATTATGGCTATCAGAAAAAGAAGCCCGATTATTGCTATATTCTTGTCCTTGTTGATGGATTTCTTTTTTTTTAGTTCATAGTCATAGTCTGAATTTTTAAGCTTAAAAAAGGCGAAACTTCCTTCATACAATCCATTATATAATTCATTAATCCGCTTTTCATCAATACTTTTGGATACAACCTTAACACATAAACTATCCCGAGACCTGCTATCTCTTTCATTCATCACATCCTCACTGGATATATCCTTAATTGCATTTACTAATTTCTTGCCATTAATCTTTAACGCAAAATTCTCATCATTAGAATCCGGTTCAATTATTTTATACATAATCTCACTTATTTTGTCATCCGACAAATCCTTTATTCCACTCACAAAAGACATATATTTCTCATAATCCGAAAAAATCCAAGCAAAATTCATATAAATAATAGATTCCCCATTATTCCCTGTATACTCCAATTTCTTTACAAGATACACATATTTATCACTATTTGGTAATTTTCCAAAAACACAGGTAATCATTCCTGATTCAAAACTTTTTCTAATAAACTGATTTATATTATCATCACACAATGTTAAATCAATCTCATTTTCCACCTTTGTCTTTCCTATTCTAAAACCAACAGGACTTCCTTTGTATGAACAATAAGAGTATAACTCACACATACTTTAAATGCCTCCATTTCTAGTTTAAAAATTTAATGGATTTTGAACAATTTCAAATCCTTCCTCATTCCTTATTAATTTTTTTCTTAGATTATCCTCTTCCTTTATAAAATCATCAACCGAGGCATAATTTAAAAAGTCTTCCACAAGATATTTCTGAATGAGCTTTCCAAAAAATCCCAGTTTTTCCTTTTCATTCTCCATCACCCTTCGTAACATATATAAAATATACATTAACACATAAATCATTGGCTGCTCACAATATTGTGGCTCCGGTCCATAAACATCCTCATTGCTAAAATAATATAGGGCTTCCTTGGGTGTTTTCCATTTTTCATCAAGGATAATTTCACCCTCATCGTCCCTACTAAAATGGTTAAAGTATACATTCCCCATAGTCATAATTGGAATAATGGCAATTTCTGCACCACCTTTGTTTGGACCATCAAAAAAATCAAAAATACCCTTATATGCCTTTTTAATTTTAGTTGCCACTACGTCTAATTTTCCTTCTTCCCTATATTTTTCGCATTTCAATGGAACAAAGAGTATCATTTTAGGCTCATTTTTATTAACTTCTATCTCTTTAATTATCTGATTAATCCTTTGGCTGTAATTTCTGCGATCATTATATTTTCCAATTTCTTCCGCACTGTTTGTTCTTGTTCCTTCCATTAAATACGGTGTATCTATAGCAATGATAATCACATTACTTTTCAATAGATTTTCATTTATTTGTGTTCTATGTTCCTTATTTTCCCGGTCATTTCCCAGCCACTCACCTGGATAATCAATAAAATTGATAGTCATCATACCTTCCTGTCCAGATTTATTCTTTAATTTGATTCCAAAAGTATACTCATTCAAATCTGATGTTGGCTTATCATCTGGTACAAGTCCTCTTTTTTTATTGTGATAATACTCTTGCATCTCTCTTTGTTTTTCCTCTATGATGAGCAATGTGTCATCACCGACGGGGGTAATCATTAAATTGTCTTTTCCTAATGTTTCGTCAAAACACGCCTGCATTGCTGCAAGCACACTGGTCTTTCCGGTTCTACGCCCGCCAAACATCATTACATCCACATGTTTACTTGATTGATTCATCTTTTTCTCCTTTTGTTCATTGATTCACTACATCTTTATATTTTTTAGTGCAGAATTATCTTGTATTGTTTGTGTTACTTTTTTCCATGTTTTATATGCTTCTATGCTATTTATTTTCGATGCATATTGCTCCGCCCAGATATCAGGAATCCAATTCCCATATAAATATTCCCATTCCGTCATTACGTCTTTATACGTTGTACTGCCTGAATAAGTTGCTCGATCGTGAAAATCTTTTGCTGCTGCAAACAAAGCTCTGTTGGGAACCTTAAATAATTCATTCAATTCCTTTCCCAAATCATCAAAAATCTCATTTATAGCCTTATCCAGCCAAAATATAATATCTTCAGATTGTTTTTCTCTATTGTTGGCATCTGAATCAATCTGCGGAGTCTGAGTATTAAGACTAAGATCAATCTGATCCAATTTATCTCTGACCTCATAAATCATAAATCCCTCAACACTGATTTTAAATTTATGCAACTCCTGCATTGCTTTCGTAATCAGCGGATAATCCCCCGTATTGTTTCTTATTTTTTCTATAAATGTTTCAATCCACTCACTGGCATTTTTGTCGTTTTTACTCACAATATGCCCCAGCTTTCCCTTATCATCATCTGTCAGAGCATCAACAATAGATTGTTTAAACTGCTCGACTAATTGATTAAGAATATCATCCAGTTCCATAAAATCATCTATGATGCTTATTCTGATTTTATTCGTACATTTTTCGTATACTTGTATCTGATTAATACTACCTTTTTCCAGTAATTCGATAACTTCTTCTTGACTTGGAACAAGTTTCAATATATTCTTCAATTTTTTATCACATTCTTCCTGAAATTCTTCAGATGGCTTATTCCTCTTTTCATTCAATTCAAGAAAAATTTTGCGCACCCTTCCTAACATAATATCTAATGTTTCCCGAATCTCTGGACTCATTTCCTGTTTTATATCCTCACTCGCACTATCAATAAAAACTTCAGAAAGGCTGGAAACTATATTTTTATATTTCCTAATCAAATCCTCTGCCAAATCATTCAAACCTTTTACAATAAATCCATCAACTTTCTCAACTCTTTCTGTAAGTCCTGATAATACCGGCGAAAGTAAATTTTTTTCTACATTTTCGTGATCCATGCAATCTACATCTAATACCCCAGCAATTGCCATTTTACTATTGATTATATCCTCCTTAGTCTTTTCAATTACATCAGTATTTTTTCCATCTCCGTCTTTCACCCGGTTAATAACCCAAAATAAAAGCTGTTCACAATATTGTGCCGATATCCGTTTCTGAATCTTACTAATAATATCTGTTTCTCTTGCTCCCAACCCTGCACGAAGTGCATCTGGTCTGTACATTAATATTATGGCATCAGAGTCGTTTTCTGCCGCATACAGCATATTTTCTTCAACCTTTATTGCTGTATCACCCAGCCCCTTCGTATCCACTAAAACAATTTTTCCCGCATCTTTCTTTGGAAAAGCACAAATAATATTGGCACATTTCACTCCAAGATATTTATAATACATTTTGCCAGGATCAACACTGGAATGTTGTGCAACATACTGTTCAATCTCCTCCTGTGGGACAAATAATTTCTGTCCCAGACGTGATTTAATCTCATCATCATTTATGTGCTCTACATATTTTTTTAGTTGTTCTAATTTTCCTTTTGCGTTAGCATCTAATCCAATCTTACTGTCAATTTCACTTATTGGTATATTCGATGCATTAGAAAGATCTGATATTCTATATTTTACATAATCGCTGTTTCCAACAATTTCTTTTAAATAATCATTGATGATATCTAAAATCTCTGTACATGAATAGAATGTTATTTCAGCTTTAACCTCTAGAGCTTCTGGTGCATTACTGATAATTGATTTGGCTCCTGTACAATCTGAACCCTTTGCCGAAGGAATAACATCTCCTCCTAACCCACTAATCTGCTGAAGCACGCAGCTTTTTCCCTGTCCTGCTGCCCCAACAAAACTAATATTTAGGGTTTCACGGCTAAATCTATTCTTAACAATCTGTAATTTCTTCATATAGCAATCATATGCACTATAAAATGCACTGGTGTCAATTCTTCTAATCTTATTGGCCACTTCTGATTGTTGTCTCAGCATCATAATTAACGGATCATTAGACGATACCTCTGAAAGGTTCTGTTTTATTTCTTCTATTTTTCCAATAGAAATCCGAATCTTCTCAACATTACTTTCAACATCATGAAGCTTTTTTAATTTTTCCTGCCTGTTTCGTACAATTTCATCAATTTTTTCTGAAGTCATCTTTTTCTCCTTTCAACGTCTATCTACACACTTTCTTCTCCCACGCACATCTCGCCCTGATTGGCTTCCGCCAGCATTTTCCGTACATACCGCTCGCTGTAGCCAAACTTTTTTGCAATATCAGATATCTTCTTTTTCCCTTGAAGATGACTGATCTCCTGCATTACATATTCTTTGGAATAAAGCTTCATAGGGAATACAAACTGCTGCCCCTTGAACCGTTCATAAAACTCTTCGATGCGCTCTTTGCCAATAATTTCTGCAATTTCTTCATATACACCGGCATACACAGGTATGGGTTCCTGTTTTTCTTCCATTTTTTTCCACCGCCTTTACTATTATTTTAGCAAATCGCCCTGTCGTTGTAAGTTGTCATTTTCCTATGTCTTTTCTCTTGAATATTTCCAATATAATCCACTGGAAAAACAGCTATTTGGTTTTACCCGGCAGAAAGAGATCTTTGTGCAGATTAGTCTCGTTAATAGTCAGCAGATACCAGTATTTTTCTCTCCGGTTATATGCATTCCACAGAACAATTCCGAGAAAAAATATCAGGCAAAACGCTGGGTGCATTAAAGTCAGGATTACCCCGGCGAATGTCAGACCGATGCCCAGTATCTCATAAATTGTTGTCATCTTTTTGGGATATTTTTGCGCAGTTTTTATATTCTTATCACTGCAGGTCTCCAGAGCATTTATATAGTTTTGTGCATTTTCCGTGCGGCCCTTTTGCTTCACAAATTCTATTGCCTGACGGATTTCATCCACATCATGCAGATTGGTGCGAAGATACACTTTGTCAAATATTGCTGCATCTTCCTGAGTCCATATGGTATCGATCCGTTTTTTGATCTCATCCACAAATGGCTGTTTATTTTCTTCCAATGCATCATAAGCAGCAATGCGTTCTGTCATTTTTTGACAAACTTCCTCCGATGCCTCTGTGATATTCGGACACAATCTTGCAATACAGTCTTTTTCCAGTTGATCAAACACCTGACTTGACGTAACATTTAAAGCATTCATTACAACCCGGATCTGTTTTTTTGCCTCCTGGGCCTTTTCTTCATTCTGTTTTGCCTCGCCAAAATAATATCTGCTCAATATATTGTCAACATCCTCCTGGGAATATTCGACACCATATCGGCCGGCAATTTCCCAGATTCCTTTTTCTTTTATCACCTGCTTCTTTTGTATATCCGGTGCATCGTAATCCATAAATTTATGAAGAACCCGTTTTATTGCAGCTTCCTCCGTGCACAGCAGATACTCTTCGGTAATGCGAACCAATTCATCATAATTGATCTGATCATATACTTCACTTTCTTCAACCCCACACTCCTGCATAGCATAATAAATTGTTTCCTTTAGTTCCTCAACCTCCTGAGGCCCCTGCTGCTTTGCTGTTTCATATTCACTTTGGAACACCTTTTCAAAACGCGTCCAGTAGCTCTCAAGATCCGAGAAACAATTTCCAATATTACAGACATGCATCCGCTCTTCCGAATAGTTATCAAAGATATAACCTAAAATCCACTGTGTCGGACATGTAAGAACTGCCTGTATCAGTAAATCTTTTCTTTTGTCCGGATATTTCTTTGCATTTTCAAATAATGCACTTGCCCTGTCTACGTCAAAACCGGACTCATAATATCCGGAATAATATGTATTCACCAGACTCATATGATTATCGAAAATCTCAAAAATAGAATTCCTGATCCCCATTACCAGGGAATCCTTCGTATCCGAATTATATAAGCCGGCTTTTTTAGCCGCTGCTGCAATGGAACTTCCGGCATCTCCCAGAGTATTTACCAGACTATGTGCCATTCCTGTGGTTGCATTCAGAGCGCCCGCCTTTACGCTTCCTTTGATCGCCCCGGAAATACCAAAACCACCACCGATAAATTTTCCCCGGTATGCCTTTCTTGCCTCCCGGTATGCCTTCATGGCATTCTTATCTTGAGTGATCTCCATAATTCGATATTCAATCCGTTCCACACTCTCGTCAAGATAACTCATATCGACACACTGCCTGATATAATCTCCTCTGGAGATATCGTATATTTCCATAGAAGCCAGCCTGCCATATAATTCATCGACGACGTATTGGTCAATCAATCCATATACAACCTCATCCAGTTTTTCCAGCACTGCTTCAATTCCAAAGCAGCGGTCATACCAATGTTTAAATTCTTTTATCACCTGCATGCTTGCCTGTCCTGCCCGATGCTGCATATTCCTGTATCGAATGTATGCATTCGGAATCGATATTGTCCTATTAAATAATGTAAAATCAGCCATCTTTATCACCATGCCTTTCCATAAACCGCAGTTTCTCCACTGCGGACGTATTCTTTTCTCCCAATCACTCGTGTTTTTGTATAAATGCTATATTTCTGCGTTCCAGCTTACTTAGTTCCGTAGCGTCCGAAAAGTCCTCCGGCGCAATGCTTGGGGTATACCAGTCCTTCCGGTCAAAATAATCCTGTAATTCCTGATCCTGAAACATTCTGCCGTGACGCGCATAAATCTCATTCCGGGCAATTCTCAGCTTTTTAGCGCCAAGCTTCTTTAAATCTTTTTCTTTCAGTTTGCGTTTGGAACTCATGGGCAGAATATATTTTTTCTGAGAGACGTTCTTATCCTCTAACGTATTCCCATCCGCATCTTCGGAATCATCATATTCCTCATCCTGGTCATCATAATCTGCTTCCGTGTCATCATAGCTCCACCCAATGTCATCCTCCAAATCGGAATAATCGGAGTCGTCATTTTGTGTTTCCTGAGATTGCTCTGTCTTTTTTTTCGTCCCGTCATTTTCCGCATCCTGAAACATCTGAATCGAACTCATCCCCACCCAGAGAATCACAAATACGATCAGATACGCCTTCTTTTTCTGCATTTTCACCGACCAGGGACTCCCATAAAATGTGATATGATCATTGATAACGCCACCAATGATCGAACTTAAGATCAACATAATAACAATAGCTATCATATCTGTTCCTTCCTCCTTTTCCTATGTCTTTTTCCTTGCTTTTTTCCATTTCATATCTGCATTTTTATTCTAACCCCGGCTGTCCTTTTGATTTTTATTTTTTTTCGCACATAGAGTCTCTGATAGGGATATTGCAAAACGATATTATTTCCTGCATAATAAAGGATGAGATTTTTACATAAAATAACAATGTCTTATATACGAAACGAGGAGAAGTTATGAGAAGGATTACAAAAATACTGACTGCCTCTATCCTTGCGGTAAGTCTTTTTTCCGGTTCTGTATTATCTGCATTTCCTGCTGTTGCAGTAGAAAAAACATACACCACAAAGGATCTGTTTTCCAAAATATTGCCGGACAATGCCACGATCACCATTTCGGATCTCGATGATCTCAACCGTCTGGACACTTATATACAAACCGGTATGTTAAATAAAGATAGCAATTATACTTTTCGTTTAGAAAATGATATTGCTTTATCTGATTATACATTTGACCGTCAGAATGATTCCTCTAAGATTACGATCTATGAAAATCAAAAGCCTGCCGCCGTATATGATGAAGCCTCTGAAACCTTCTATACTGATGATTCCCTGCAGACCGTCAGTGATTTTTCTTTTCAGGGCAAGTCCTGGAAGCCCAGTGGCTCCCGGTCATTCTGTGCTTCCTTTGATGGTAACGGTCATCAGATCACCGGTCTGTGGAGCTTTCCGGACACAGATTACAAACAGACTGCTTTTGGTCTCTTTGCCGGTCTGTCCGGTGCAAGGATTTCGAATCTGACCATCAACGGTGCATTTATTTCTGCAGATTATAATTTGAGTAAAAACACGACAGATTCCTTCGATTCATTAGGAATACTTTCTGCCGTGAGCTCCAATAGCAGCATTGTAAACTGTTCTATCCAAAATGCCTTTATTTCTGCCGGAGATTACCGGTCCGTTGGGGCACTCTGCGGTCAGTCCGAAGAGGATTCCTTTGACAATGTTACCGTAGATGCCTCCATCCGGCTTCACACCGGTAAAACAGAGGACGAAAGCACTTCCCACCGGCTTATCACTAAAGCCTGTGGTATGCTCACCGGAACATACACCGGACAGATGCTTACTGCCTTTGTCAACAGCAAAGCATCCGGACAGATCACAGATGAGGATTCTTACTTCTCCGTAGGAGGACTTTGCGGAAAAGCAGAGTCCATGATCTATATGACCAATTGCACCAACAGCACAGAGATTTCATCCGCAGGCATTGCCGGCGGTCTGGTGGGTAGTGCAGCCATCACTCCCATCCGATCCGACTATCGTAATTCACTTCCTATTTATATGAACCATGTTGAAAATACTGCCTCCATTTCCGGGATCTACGCCGGAGGGATCATTGGCGTCTCCTACGACGAGGAATTTTTTGAACATTCCATGAATGAACCTTTTGATATGAATTATCAAACCCCTCTGACAGTGATAATCGGCGGCGAAAATTCCGGTGCCATCCGGGCATCCTCCCGCGGTGGCGGTATAATCGGTCAGGGTGCTGTCCCTTATTTAAAGGACTGCAGCAACCATGGAACAATCGTTAACATCGAAAAAGAAGCTTCCCTTGCCAATCTGGGCTCCCTTGTTTTTTCTTCTGAATATGGCAAATTATACGCCAGCCAGAACGACCTGATCACAGCGGATCTGCAAAATATCCAGGATCAGATGGCAGGCATTGGAGGTCTGATCGGACAGTGCTATTGTATATCCTATATTTATAATAGTTATAATGATGCAAATCTGATCACACGTTTTGCAATCTGTGGCGGATTACTTGGCCGTGTTTCCGAAGAATATGTAACAGGGCTGCTGTCCATGGAAAATTGTTTTCACAGCGGTCAGATCACTCAGGAGCAAAGTGGCTCAGACCCTGCGATCCAGCCGATTCCTAATGACAGCTCCGACGCTTCCCCTTCAAGCTCCCCTACTCCTGTGATAGATCGTCCGGCTTCCTCCTCGGATACACAGACTCTTCGTCCGGTTCTGACAGCCAGTCTGATCGGATATTGTTGTGATCTGTTATACAGCCGGAATATCCGCTATTGTTATACCACCCAGTCATCCCTTCCCTTGTGTGGCTACTGGGGCTATTCTATTCTGGATGGAACCCCTCTTTCAGAAGATGTTTCACCGGTAAGTCCTTCCGAATGTGCTGTGATCTCAACAGCACAGCTGACAGGTTCCGAAAGCAGCCAGACCATCGGAAATGATTCCTATAACAGCTATCCGGATCTTCTGTCCTGCCTCAATGCCTGGATAGAAAATAAAAAGAATAATGAACGATATTACCTGTCCGGTTATTATTATTTTTCACAAGAACCATCCGCATGGACAGAAGATAGCAGCCACCCTGTTCTCTCCCTTCAGAGTGTGCCGGATCCACGCTATTCTCCACTTCCTGTTACCATGCCACCGGCTCGAACGACCACTCCGGATCCCTCCGTCGTTTCGCCGGAACCGTCAATTTCCTTAGCCCCCAGTCCGGAAACCTCCAGCGAAACCGAACAGCCTGCAGAAACGTCATCTGCTGCCGAAACGAAACCCGTATTACTTAAGACAACTGCCGACCGGCGAGGTGGAATCCGTATTGTCTGGAGCTGCGCCACGCTTTATGACGGTTATCAGATATATCGTGCCACAAGCCGGAATGCTGCTTTCCGTTCTATTGTGTCCCTGAACACCTCCCGGAGGTCCAAATATTTCACCCAGACCACAACAGCAAAGAACATCCGAAGCACCTACATTGATGTAACAACAAAGCCGGAACAAACGTATTATTATAAGATCGTTCCATATAACCGTCACAACTCTTCTAACATCTATGGAACTGCCAGTGATATCGGAAATGCCACAGCCCGCCTGATGGCCCCTGTACTGACCGTCCGGCGGAAGAAAAATGCTGACGGACAGCGTTATCTGCGGATCAAACTCCGCCGGTATCAGGGTCGCTATGCCGATATCTACATTCGCAAAAACCAAAAAAAATATACTCTGCTGCAATTGCGAAACGATAATATCAAACAGCAGAAAGCAACCTTTGACCTGCACTATACCTTCCGAAAAGCAACGATTGCCGTCAAGGTACAGACCTTCCATAAGAAAAAACGTACAAATGGAAGTTTTTATTCAAAAGAAATCGTATTGCAGATCAGAGAGTAACTATTTATACTTTATTATAATATACAATCAAGAGGTGTCCTTTTATGAGCAGCAAACAGAATTTATTCCGGCCGGGAGACATTATCCGGGAACGATACGAAATATTGGAAGAACTGGGAAGCGGTGGCTTTGCCACCACATATAAAGCTCAGGACCTTTCTCTTGGAATTCCTGTTGCTCTGAAGGTGTATCACCGCAGCTCCTTTACCGGCCAGGAGGATGCACTGAAGGAAGCAAAGATCGCCGCAGGTCTTTATGACCTGGAGGGTATCGCATCCGCCAGAGATTTTTTCGGCGAAAACGATATTCCATGCATTGTGATGGAATATGTGAAAGGAGTCAGTATTAAGGATTATGTTCGTGAACATGGCCGTATTGCCGGAAACAAAATGCTTCTTCTGGTCAAGCCTCTGTTAAAAAGCCTGATCAAAATTCACGAAAAAGGGATACTCCATCGGGATATCAGCGCTGACAATATTTTGTTGACAGAAGACGGGAAACTCAAGCTCATTGATTTTGGTGCAGCCCGCTTTACCCAAAAGGCAAAGGACGCCGAATATACTTTAATCTTCAAACGTGGTTTTGCTCCCATTGAACAGTGCAGCAATGTAGGAGAGCAGGGACCCTGGACCGATGTTTACGGAATCTGTGCCACAATGTATTACATGGTGACCGGGATCATTCCCGATGATTCTGTCAATCGTTATGTAGACGATCAAATGCTTCCCCTGCAGCGGATCGATGGCATCAAATTAAATCAGCATGAAATCGCCTGCATTTCCAAGGGACTGGCTGTCCGTATCGAAGACCGATATGACTCCATTGCTCTCCTATATGCAGATCTCTACGGAGCAGGCGCAAACGATACCTTAAATCCTCTTTCAGATCATACCACCTTAAAGCCTGCAGCATTCCGTCCCACAGAAATAAATTTTACGGAAAAGCTTCTGTCAGATCTTGCCCGGTCCGTAAAGAAGAAACAGTTTCATTCCTTACATCGAAGGAAACTTATGATCCTTGCACTGTTTTTGCTACTGGCTCTGACCGGCACCGGAATATATTTCTATAACTCCACGCATCCAAAGAATGCCTCCTCCCTGAATACCGTCTCGCCTGCCCGGACAGTTTCTCCCGCCACAGCACCCTCAGCGACAGCTCCCTTTACCACCGTCCCGGCTGCCACCCAGACTCCTCCGCCGTCAGAAGGCAACGCAACAGCAAAGCCTCGTAAAAACACGAAAAAAACGGCAACAGACCGTCCTGCCACCAAAAGTAATCCAGGTAAAAACAACAAAGCCATACAAAATAGTGGCAGCTCCACAAAAAACAACAGTACTATGCAAAATAATGGCAGCTCCACAAAAAAAACAACGGCTGCACCAAATAGCAACCGCTCCACAAATAGCAGGACGCCCACGCCAAAAAACAACCGCTCCACAAATAGCAAAACTCCCGCACCAAAGCGAAACCAACGATTTGACGGAGATCTGGATGATCTGTAATAAAACAGAAAGCATCCAAACAAAAAGGAAAGGACAAAGAGCATATCTTTGAAATACAAAAGCCCATGAACACAAGCCTTGATATGATCAGACAAATGCAAAAGACAGCCTATCAGAGACCCGATATTTATCTTATCCGGAAATGGTATCATTACGGTCAGACACCCTCCACTTCTCCGTCTCAATCCAATCCGGAAGCCCCGGATCCAATACTGTCTGATACAAAGGACGAAATACGCCACACTGCTTATTTAAACTTTTACAAACAGATCAAATCATTTAAAGTTGCTTCCCGCCAGACGATCCAACGCTGGTTTGGAATCGATGGATTTGCCGTTCCTTCCCGCCGGCAGCTTCTTTCCTGTGCTCTTTTTCTCCACTTCTCTCTTGAAGAAACGCAGGATTACCTGCTTCATTATCTTTCCCAATGGGATCTGCAGGTAAACGATTACGAAGAAATGATCTGTATGTATTGTCTGGAAAATCAGCTTGGTTATGACAGCTTTGAATTTATGGTTCATTTTTTTGAAACACATACCGATCAGGAACTGCGCCCCCTGCAAACGGCACAGACAGACCTGCTCAAAAAAACCTATAAAAAGAAAAAATCTTTGCCACAGCAGGAATTTCTTCTGTGGATGTGTCAAAGTGCAGAGCTATTTAAGGGCTATAGTATGACTGTCTACAGCTATTATATTCACCTGCTCAATGAAGCATTTCAATATTATCAAAAAGAATGTCTGGGCGAATTGCAGATGCTTTTGACGCGTACCGATTATGAAGACTGGAAAACCTCAAATGCAAACAGCCTCTCCCATATGAATACGGAAAAGGAACGGATCCGCCGTTATCTCAAAAACATGCAGCGACGCAAATCTCCTTCTGCGTCCCCGGAAGACCTGAAGGAGATTCAAAATCTTTATGTGATCGCCTATGCTCCAAAAGCGCGTATTTCCGATCTGTTAAACCAGATTTATCACAATAATAAAAAAGACTCCGCCACCTGGAATCACGAAATGTTTGCGCAGTTATCCGATTTTCTCGGTGAGGAAATGCAATGGGAAAATTCCAAATATATTTCCGAGCTTTTATCCATGTCCGTCCAAAAAGAACGTCAGATGCTCTATCAACGCGCAAGGGCTGCATTGGAACTGTCTGACCCTGAAAAGCCATGTCCCGGCTGGATCTGCCGTCTCCTGAACGGAAACTATCCGGATCAAAAATCTCTCTCCGTAAAGGATGCCCGCAAAACTATCACAAAGGAATTAAAAAAACAGAAGACCCGAGTCCGAAACATCCAGCGTTCCGATCTCCTTCTTCTGATTCAATACATATATTCTGTAAAATATGATTCCGAAACGCAGCAGAATCTGACCGGATACCGCAAAGAGGATGCCATAGACGGCTTTGTTACTCTTTCCAATACCATTCTGGCCACTTGCGGTATGCGCGGGATCAATCCTTCCTACCGGCTAGACCAGCTTCTGCTCTCCTGTATTACTGATGAAGAAATCATTTTATTAGGAAATCTGCTGGATACCAGTTTTGATGAGGAGGAAGTCCCGTCCAATCACAGTTGTTGATCATATATCTGTGCCCGGCTATTTCTTTAATGCCTTATTTACTTTCGTTTTGATCCGCTGCAGGGCGTTATCAATGGACTTGGGCTCCTTCTTCATCTGCCTTGCGATCTCCTGATAAGTCATCCCGTCCATATAAAGATCAAAAACCTTTTTTTCCAATGGACTTAGTGCTGTTTCTATCTGTTCGCGGAGATTGCGGACGTTTTCCCGGTCGATCAATATTTCCTCCGGGCTGAGCTCTGCCGCCTCCAGAGAATGATCCACCATAAAACTTCCATTCTCTGCTCCGTCCTGCTCTAAATATGCCGGTGAATAAATAGATACATATGTATTCAACGGAATGTTTTTCTTGCGGTTTGAGGATTTTACAGCCGAATAAAGCTGTCTGCTGATACAGAGCTCCGCAAATGTCGAAAAGACTGCCTCTTTAGAGCTGTCATAGTCCTGAATCGCCTTAAATAGACCAATCATCCCCTCCTGCATCAGATCATCCTGATCTCCACCGATCATAAACAAAGATCTCGCACGTTTGCGGACGATTCCCTTATACCGGCGCATTAATGCGTCAATCGCCGCATGATCCTGACTCTGCGCCCGGCAGATCAGTTCCTCTTCCGGCATTGTCTCAAAGTTTTCCGTCATTCTTTTCCATCCTCCAAACCAATATTACGGTTTTCTCCCCCTTTAACAGATTATATTTTATGATCTATTCCCAAATATATCTGTCTTAAGATTATTTTCCTGCCTTATTTAATCTCTGACGTACAATTTCATACGAAAGCACACCCATTGCTACAGAAGCATTGAGCGAATCAATATCTCCAAACATCGGTATACTGGCTACAAAATCACAATTTTCTTTCACAAGACGGCTCACACCATCTCCCTCATTTCCAATCACGACACCCATAGGACCTGTCAGGTCGAGAGAATACATGGATTCGCCACCCATATCACCACAGACAAACCACATTCCTTTTTCCTTCAGCTCCTCCATAGTTCTGACCAGATTGGTAACCTTTGCTACCGGCGTATAATTGATTGCTCCGGCAGATGCCTTGGCCACAGTGGCGGTCAAACCAACCGCACGCCGTTTTGGAATAATGACACCGTGTGCACCAACCTGATTGGCTGTTCGAATGATAGAACCCAGATTATGCGGATCCTCAATATTGTCCAAAAGGATCAGAAACGGTGCCTCTCCCTTTTTCTCTGCAGCTTCAAGCATCTCGTCAACCGTTCCGTACTCATATGCGGCAGCATAAGCAATAACTCCCTGGTGCTTTCCTGTCTCCGACATCTGATCCAGTCGTTCCTTTTTTACAAAATTCACAATCGTATCTACCTTCTTGGCCTCCCGAAGAATTGTCCGGATCGGACCATCCTGGCATCCATCCAGCAGAAATACCTTATCAATGGTCTTTCCTGCCCGGAATGCCTCCAGCACTGCATTTCTTCCCTCTATCGTAAGCTCCTCGTATCTCATATCTATTCTTCCTTTCTCTCTAATGAATCATCTTAAATAATTGATTATTGATCAAACTGTTCCGTACGTTCCAGTCCCAGTGCGATCAGTTCAATTACCCGCGGCATCTGCTCCTTCAGGTATAAATATCCGATCAGCGCCTCAAATCCTGTGGCTATCCGGTAATCAATGATGGATGCATTTTTTGCTGATGTTCCTGACTTTGCATTCCTGCCATGATGAAAAACTCTGTTTTCCTCTTCCGTAAGATCCGGCTCTATAGATTCCACAAGCCGTGCCTGGGATTCCGCCTTAACGATACTGCTGGTCATTTTATGAAATGTCTTTACACTGTAATTTCCCTTGCGGAGCACCAGCGTCCGTATGATCAGATCATAGACAGCATCACCGATATACGCCAGCCCCAGCGCAGAATACTGCTCCGGTTTTAATTTACTTTCTCCAAATTGACGATATATTTCCTCTTGAAACCCGATCTCTTTTATTGATTCTTTTGTTATGCTTTCCTTGTCATTCATACGTTTTCCTTTTCCACTTTTTAAACTGTAATTATGTTTTATTTTGGGTATTTATATATAGAAAAAAATCCTCGAAACATCAGCGTTTCAAGGATTTGAGAGGCGCAGGCCGGATTTGAACCGGCGCATACTGGTGTTGCAGACCATTGCCTTACCACTTGGCTACTGCGCCATATAGTGACTCCAACGGGATTTGAACCCGTGTTACCGCCGTGAAAGGGCGATGTCTTAACCGCTT
>ERZ773252.100-NODE-100-length-106485-cov-15.169388_pt1 | contig 106485 bp, 102 predicted proteins | sample MGYA00580517_ERZ773252 | MGnify/ENA primary metagenome ERZ773252 (study PRJEB29015, sample SAMEA2737766) | human gut metagenome | biome: human gut; feature: human-associated habitat; material: faeces | place: China | collected 2012 ...
CGTATAGAACTGGATAGTTGAAACGCTTTTATGCATAAAGTGAAAATAAAAAAAATGGGCAAAGGATTATACGACTATGACCTTTACCCGATATTTTTATTTCCAGATATTCATGTCTGACAAGATAGACATGGTTATTTCAGTTGCGTTGCCTCCGGTAGCATCGCTGTCTGCACCAATGTTGGTAGCAAAAAAGTATGTATTATCTGCAGTTTCAATATAGCCGATAAACCATCCGTTCACATCCTGGCCATCCACACGGCCGGTTCCGGTCTTTCCGTAGAATGTTCCGGCATCGGAAGAAGAAAGACAGATGGCATCTTTTACTGCATTGATATTTTCAGAAGAAAATCCTAAGCTATTGTTTTGCAGTTTTGTTAAAAGTTTAACTTGCTCCACTGGGGAAATCTTTAAGGAGGATTCCAGCCAATAAGTGGACAGCCTGCCACTCACATTTTCATTTCCGTATCCGATTTGTTGAATATAGTTGCGAATGTTAGTGGATGCAAGTTGTTCGTCTATTGCTTGGAAATACCAGTTAACAGAGGAGGTCATCGCAGACTGTAAGGTCTGATCAGAGTTCCATGTTTCAAACGGATAGTTTTTTCCATTCCATGCAATAAAAGAATCCTGTGGTGTAATGACACCTTCTTCCAATCCAAATAAAGCATCATATATCTTGTAAGTGGAATCCGGCGCAACTCGTAGCGTAGCATGTTCTATATCATGTATGCTCCAGGCATCATTTCCCAGATCGTATAAAACAAAGCTTCCTTCGTATTTTCCAAAGTATTTAGAAAAATCTACATATGAAATATTTTCTGAGGAAGATTTCCATTGGTAGTGACTTTCGTCCGCTGCATATGTAGAAATAAAAGGTGTAAGTCCCAATATTAGAACTGCGATCAGTATAAAAGCAGTCAGGCCTTTTAACTTTTTGTAAAATGTTGGTTTCTCATAAGAAGCGATGTTGATAATGCGACGCTTCATTTGTTTCATGTTTCCACTAAGGCTGGAAGCAAAGGGAAATGGAGAACTGGAAACCTTTTCTATAAAGTTAATCAGCGTATTTCCGTAATCCTCATAATCGTCTGCTTCCAGCATTTTCAGAACAGAAGTATCACAAGCAATTTCTCTGTCATTACGCATTTCTCTTAGTGCAAACCAAACAAAGGGATTAAACCAATAAAGCACTCCGACAAAGTTCATAAGATAATTGGCAAGGGCATCCTTATGTCTGTAGTGTTGCAGTTCATGCAATAGCATATATCTCATATCAGATTCATGATAATCCGATATTAAATGAATTGGCAGATAAATACATGGTTTCAAAAGTCCTACGATAATAGGAGATTTCAAAAAAGCGGTACTATACACAGGAATATTCCTTGCTATTTTCATCTCGTTCAAGCATTTGTTATACAGTCTGCGAACCTCTGGGTTCTGGAGGGAGAGCGCAGATCTCTTTATTGTGCGTAAACGAAGAGAAGATTTGATTATCAATATCATCATCGCAAGCATTCCCACGATCCATATACCTAATAAAATGTATCCGGTAACGGATGGCGTGTCTTTATTTACAGAAAGGGCAAAGTTATTCATCCAATTCGTAGTACCGGATAAACCGGTATCCATAACGTTATTTGCACCAACATCGGCATGAGAAGCGGAATAGTTTCTTACGCTTCTGAGCCATGAGGAAATTTGCGGAAAACTAACTAGACGGAAGGGGATAAAAGGCACTGCTAAAAGTCCGAGTAACAGTAACCACAGATTATACTGCATCCGGCTGGACAGGTTGTTTTTGAATATCAATTTGGATATCAAAAGAATGATAATGATGCCGCTGATAAATACATTGCATATTAAAAAGCGTATCATAAAATTAGCCATGTCAATCGCCTCCTCTCTTGGAAAGAAGAGCTCGGAGTGTTTCTATCTCTGTTTTGGATAATTTGTCATTTTGAATGTAGGCTGAAAGCATAGCTGTAATATCCCCATCATAATAACGATTCAGGAAAGAATTACTTTCCTGGCTGATATATTCACTTTCTTTTACTACTGGGGTGTACACGAAAACACGACTATTTTTCTCATAGGTCAGTACGCCCTTATTTACCAGGCGTTTGATTAAAGTTTGTATAGTTTTGGCACTCCATGATGATGTTGCTAAAAGTTTTTCGGTAATCTCATTCGTGTTAATTGGGGCATACTTCCAAACTATTTTCATCACTTCGTATTCTGCCTCTGAAATTTGTGGTAATGCACTCATGTAGGCACCTCCTAATTCTTACGAGTGTAATACACTTAATATTATAAGGCTCACAGTATGTAAAGTCAAATAAAAACTTGACTGCAAATCCTACTTGTGTAATAATTAAAGTATTACATTTGTAAGAAAAATGTATTTATTAGCCATTATTTTTGGGTATAGTTTAACTGTTTTAAATTTGCAAATACTACATACAAGAATGGAGGCGAAAAATATGAGAAGTAATAGGATATGGAATCGAGTGGCAGGATTTATGCAGCAATTGCGTTGTGAGAGTTTGTCGCAGAAAAATATGGTTCAAATGCCAGAACAGCAGAGGATTAAAAAAGAACTGGAAAAAGCTCGGATTGTTGTAGAAGAACAAATGAATCATATGGAAGAAACTGAAAGGAGGGTCATTCAGGAATGGATAGAATATTTAGAAGACGATGCGTCATTAGAAGCACAACAGGCATACTGCCAGGGATATGTAGATTGTATATTTTTATTAAGCGGTATGGGAATGATTGAAAAAGACAATACAGTAAATGAATTTTTAGATTATATGAAAAAATAGAAAGGTTCATTTTATGATAAAACGAACCTTGAATTTTAGAGTAAAACTTAAATGTCAGAATTATCTATAGAAGTGTCATCGACCGATAGGACAGCTTCTGTCAGTGCGAGGATAATCTTGAGTTGTTTTTCATCGCATTGCAGCAATCGTCTTTCTATTTTTTGATATGTACTGTTATTCAAATTTTTATTTGGATAAATTACAGTATCGGCAGACAAATTGAAGTATTGTATGGCTTTAGCAAAAACTTCAAGACTTGGCGTGTTCTTGAATCGTTCTAAATCTTTTAAATAAGATAAGGAAAGGTCAAGAATTTCTGCTAATTCAGCTTGTGTGAGTTTTTTATCCATACGGGCATTTTTTATAATGATACCAAACTGTTTTGGGTTGAGAGCCATAACGCCACCTCCTATAAGTATGTTATAACCATACTTATAAAAAGTAAAAATGGTAATGAGGTACTTTTTAGATGTGGTTAAACCACACTGACATAGGATTGGAGAAATTATGCTTGGAGTATTAGGTAATCAATTAAAAAAATATACAGTATTATAATAGAGTGTTACACTATTTTGAGTATGGTAAAACCACCCCGATTTGGTAGGGGGATAATTTGTTTAAGAGAAAAGATGCAGAATGACCAGTATCTTTTCTCTTTTTCTTGTTTTGTGCATGTCTTAAGACGAGAGAAAAAAATTAAAAAGTATACACCGATAAATCGGACAAATACTCCGAAATATATGTTCTATATCTTTTTCTTATGTCAAGTTATACTTGTCATAGAGGAAAAAGGGGGTGTCTGCCATTAGTAAGTCTGTTAGAAACCAGTATCTTGAATTTTTGGCTGAAACGGGTATGACACGCTATGAGTTTTCAAAAAGAAGTGGAATCCCAGAAAGCACATTATGGAGTTTGGCTCAAAAAGAAGATTATGATGTGAGGGAAAGCAATATTCGAAAAATTGCTCAGGGAATGGGAGTGCCAGTTTCAGATCTTTTTGATGACAACAGCAATACAGTATGTCTTGAGGAGAAGAGTGAAGTATGGATTATAAAGAATTATCGTAAATTATCAGATAGACGAAAAGGAAGTATAGAAGGTTACATAAAGGCATTACTAGAGGAAGATGGTAATGATAAATGTCAATCTAGTTAAAAGGTATTCTGAAAAAATCAGAGTACCTTTTTTTATCTATATACACCGATAAATCGGGAGTAATATCCGATATATGTGTTCTATGCAAGAGAAAAATACTCATTTATACTTTAGATGTGTCCACAGGAAATAATCCTATCAGACACAGACAACTGAATACGATGATTTCACTGGACGTAAGGAACAGTTACGCATTGCGCCGTGCCGCAGATGCGCCAGGATCGGTAAGACAGACACAAAGGAGATAGCTTATCAGGTATTTTTTTTGATTGATCTGTCTGATGTGAGATGCCGGGAGCGATAACATCCATGCAAAAGAGGAATTGTGGTGATTCCGTGGTTGCGACTGTTCTATGATAATGATACTCCCTTTATGGTCTATAAGAGATGGTGCGAGTCCAGAGTGTGCTGCTAACCACAGTGACCAGTGATTTCAACTGGAGATTATGTTTCATATATCTTGACAATGCACACAATGCGTGGTAATATATGAATGAAAAATTATTTATTGAGGAGATATTATGGAACTAAAGGAATTATTAAAGGAAGCAAGGAAACAAACAGGCATGACACAGAAACAATTTGCCGCATATTTTAGAATTCCTTACCGAACATTAGAAGATTGGGAACGAGGTGTTCGACATATAGCAGAATATCTTCTTCGATTGATGATTTATCGTTTGGAAATGGAAGGTTTGGCAAGAGGACTTTCAGAAAAAATGCCAGATTGATGTTGGAGGTGAATACAATGCCTTTACAAACAGACCATTTAGATATTCCTATTTGGCAAAAGTATACTATGACGATTGAAGAGGCTGCCGCATATTTTCATATTGGAAGAAGCCGCATAAGAGCAATTGTAGCAGAAAATCCATATGCACCATATGTTTTAATGGTTGGAAATCGTGTTCAGATAAAGAGAAAATTATTTGAGCAGTTTGTGGATGAGGCAAATGCACTTTAGGGTGTTTGTGCTGAATATACCATGTTTTTTCATATAAAATATGGTATTATATTTAAGTCATACTAGTGCTTAGCTTTCTTTAATGGAAAGCGAGGAAGCACATTATGAATATAAGTCGTAGAGACAAAAGAAATCGAAAACTGCATAATGGAGAAATTCAGTTAGCGGATGGTAGGTATCGTTATAAGTATGTAGATGAATTGGGGAAATCCCGATATGTTTACTCGAAGCGGTTAGTGCCAAATGATCCTGCAGTACATGGAAAAAAACAAGAATCACTGCGTGAGAAGATTGCAAAGATTCAAAAGGATAAGCAGGATAATATAGCAATGAGCCGAGGCGATATGACGGTACTGGATTTAGTGGAACTATATATTTCTCAGAAAATAGGTGTTAAGCCTAGCACAAGACTTGGCTACAAAACAGTAGTGAATTTTCTGAAAAACGATCCCTTTGGAAAGAGGAAAATTTCATCTGTAAAGACTTCAGATGCCAGAGGGTGGTTGATAGAGCTGCAAAAAAATGGCAGAGGATATAGTTCGATTCATTCTATTCGAGGAGTGCTGCGACCTGCATTCCGGCTTGCGTATGAAGATGATTTTATTAGAAAAAATCCATTTGATTTTGAACTGGCAAGTGTGCTTGTGAATGATAGTGTGATAAGACAGGCACTTACAAGAAAGCAGGAGAGATTATTTCTCGAGTTTATCCGCAAAGATGCGCATTATCAAAGAGTGTATGAAGGTATTTATATTTTATTTAATACTGGACTTCGCATTTCTGAGTTTGTAGGATTGACGATTGATGATATTGATTTTGATAATATGGTTATCAATGTAGATCATCAATTGGTTAGAGTATACAATGAAAAAAAGTCATACATTATTCAGAAAACAAAAACAACGGCAGGGGTGCGTAAAGTGCCAATGACGCCAGAAGTCGCTGATTGCTTTCGGACGATTATAAAAAAGCGAAAGAAAGTAAAAAAAGAACCGGTAGTAGATGGGTACAGCAATTTTTTATATTTGGATCAGAATGGTATGCCAATGGTGGCACTGCATTGGGAAAAGTATTTTCAGTTCATTCGTGAAAAGTATAATAAATTGTATAAAGAGCCGTTACCAACAATCACTCCGCATGTATGCAGACACACATTTTGTACCAAAATGGCAAAGGCTGGTATGAATCCGGCGAAACTGAAATACATTATGGGACATAGTTCTATGGATATTACATTTGATACATATACCCATTTACAGGTAGATGATGTAAGAGAGGAAATGTTGAAGATGGTAGAAGTGGAAAATCAAAAAGTTATGCAGGAAAAAGCCGTAGATATTTTGCAACTGGAAGAGGAAGGTGAGAATCTTTTTAACTTCTAGCTCCAGAATGTCGAGGTGTAAAAGTTGAAAAATTGCACCTTTTTTTGCACCTTTTGCGAGAGAAGAAATGGTAATATATAAGGTGTAATGAGAAAAAATTAAAAATTATATATCGTTTCAATATTATTGATGTGTACAGAACTTTTGGGTATTGAAAGGTATTAAAAGGATATGAGAAATTATGATTAGAGTATGTTTCATCTGCCACGGCAATATCTGTCGCAGCACCATGGCGCAATTTGTTTTCCAAGACATGGTAAACAAGCGTGGTCTTTCTGACCAATTTACAATTGATTCAAAAGCGACAAGTACGGAGGAGTTAGGCAACCCGCCGCACCGCGGAACCGTGCGAAAATTAGCACAGGTAGGAGTGCCGGTACTGCCGCATCGAGCGAGTCAGTTAAGTCGGAGTGATTACGACAAATTTGACTATATTATCGGGATGGACACATGGAATATGAAGAACATAAACCGTATTTTAGGTGGCGATCCGGAGGGGAAAGTCAGCAAACTTTTAGCGTGGAGCGGAGATGGAAGAGATATTGCAGACCCGTGGTATACCGGCAATTTTGACGAGACGTATGATGATGTTTTAGAGGGATGCGAAGCATTTCTTACTTTCCTTTTGGAGAATGGTCTGTTATACTAGACAAGATAAGATAATAAAATGTATCAAAAAGAGCAGTGATTGATTCATTGGAAAGGAAGGATGACATGAAAGTACTGATGGTAAATGGAAGTCCTCATAAAGAAGGCTGCACATATACGGCGCTGAAAGAAGTGGCAGGTGCGTTAGAGAAATATGACATTGAATCGGAAATTTTCTGGGTTGGTAATGGAGAAATTGCCGGTTGTATCGGATGCGGAGCCTGTGCGAAGACGGGAGAAGGATGTTTCCGCGAGGACGTTGTAAATGAATTTGTTGCGAAGGCCGGAGAGGCGGACGGATATATATTTGGTTCGCCGGTACACTATGCTGCGGCAAGTGGAGCATTGACATCATTTATGGATCGTGCGTTTTACAGCGGTGGCAGTAAAATGACCGGAAAACCGGCAGCGGCTGTAGTAAGCTGTCGTCGTGGAGGAGCATCGGCGGCATTCGACCAGATTAATAAGTATTTTACCATTAACTGTATGCCGGTTGTTGGTTCCCAGTATTGGAATCAGGTGCATGGGGGCAAGGCAGAAGAAGTGAAGCAGGACGAAGAGGGAATGCAGACGATGCGGACGCTCGGAAACAATATGGCATGGCTTCTTTCATGTATTGAAGCAGGAAAAGAGAAGGGCATTACATTCCCGGAGAGAGAACCGGTAATCCGTACAAACTATATTCGCTAAGAATGCGTGGGGTTATACAAGAAAAAATTAGGAGGGCCACACATGAATATTTGGCATGATATCAGCAAGGAGCGGATTTCTTCGACCGATTTCATTGCGACAATTGAGATATCGAAAGGAAGCAAGAAAAAATACGAATTAGACAAAGAAACGGGATTGATTATTTTGGACCGTATTCTTTACACTTCGACCCATTATCCGGCGAACTATGGATTTATCCCGAGAACGCTCGGCGATGACAAGGACCCGCTTGACGTACTTGTGATTTGCTCGGAGGAAATTGAGCCGATGTCGCTGGTTCGCTGTTACCCGATTGGCGTTATGTACATGCGTGACAATGGGGATATGGATGAGAAAATTATTGCGATTCCGTACAACGACCCAACATACAATTACTATACCGACATTGAGCAGCTGCCGGAGCACATCTTTGAAGAGATTCAGCACTTCTTCTCGGTATACAAAGATTTAGAGAATAAGGAAACAGACGTCAAGGACTTTGGTGGTCCGTCAGAAGCAATTGCGGTTATTGAAAAATGTATTGCCAACTATGAGAAAAAATACGGCGATAAAAAGTAATGAAACAATGAAATGGTTTATCATGCGGTAAACAGTACGCATATGAAAAATCCCTGTCAATTTCGGGTGAGATTTTCACCTGAGAGGACAGGGATTTTTTTGAATCATTAACAATTAACTTTCCTGCAAATAAAGAGCGTTTGCAGCAATTACTTTTTTCATGGCTTCCTCGCCCGGAGCACCGATGGTGTTACGTTTTTCTACGCATGTTTTCATCGAAATTGCTTCGTAGATATCCTCTTCAAAAACAGGAGAAATCTTTTTATACTCTTCCAATGGAAGGTCGTCGAGTGGAATTTTCTTCTCGATACAAAGCAGTACTAACTGTCCGATGATGCCGTGTGCGTCGCGGAAAGGAACACCGTGGTTGACTAAGTAGTCAGCGGCATCGGTTGCGTTTGTGAAACCATGTTTTGCGCTGTCTTCCATAATCTCTTTATTAAATTTCATTGTGTCAATCATGCCGGTAAACAGTGCCAGACATCCCTTTACGGTGTCAATGGCATCAAAGGTAAATTCCTTGTCTTCCTGCATATCTTTGTTGTAAGCAAGCGGAATTCCCTTCATTGTTGTCAGCATTGAAATCAAAGCACCGTATACACGACCGGTTTTTCCGCGGACAAGTTCGGCGATGTCCGGGTTCTTTTTCTGGGGCATGATACTCGAGCCTGTGGAATAAGAATCATCAATTTCAACAAAACGGTATTCGTTTGAGTTCCACAGAATGATTTCTTCACAGAAACGGCTCATATGCATCATAATCGTCGAGAGAGCACTGAGCAGTTCAATGAGGTAATCACGGTCGGAAACTGAATCCATACTGTTAAAAGTAGGACCGTCAAACTTCAAAAGAGAAGCAGTGTACTCGCGATCCAAAGGATAGGTTGTTCCGGCGAGAGCACCGGCACCGAGCGGACAGTAATTCATGCGGTCATAGATGTCGCGCAGGCGGCTTCTGTCGCGGCGGAACATTTCAAAATAAGCCCCGAAATGGTGAGCAAGTGTTACTGGCTGAGCTTTCTGCAAATGGGTAAAGCCAGGCATAAAAGTATCAATATTTTCTGACATGATCCGGTGAATTACCACCATCAATTCCTTGAGCAAATCATTGATTTCAACAATTTCATCTCTTGTGTATAATTTCATATCCAGGGCAACCTGGTCGTTTCGACTGCGTCCGGTGTGAAGTTTTTTGCCGGGATCTCCAATGCGTTCAATCAAGTTTGCCTCCACGAAACTGTGAATGTCCTCGTGTTCCGCAGTGATTTCTAAAGCACCGCTCTCTAAATCATTCAGGATTCCCTGCAGGCCATCGACAATGGCATCTTTTTCAGAAGTAGTTAAAATCCCCTGTTTTTCTAACATTGTTACATGTGCAATACTTCCTAAAATATCCTGTTTGTAAAATTTCTGGTCATAGGAAATGGAAGCGTTAAAATTGTGTACTAACTGATTGGTCTCTTTGGTGAATCGTCCTCCCCAGAGTTTCATAAGTATCCTCCATTCTTAAGCCTGATAAGCAGGCGGTTATTTAATGTTACATCCAACAGATGTCCTCCCACAGCATCATAAACATACTATCATTTACAAAGAAAATTAGCAATAGAAAATTGACCGATTGGAGACGGCGTGGTAAAATGAATATCAATGCCGTTGGAAATAGAAACGAAACGGGAAATTAGTTTAAGGGGGATATGGCAGATTGAAAAAAATAATAAAGACAATTGGCTGGACGCTGCTTGCCCTCCTTGTCTGTTACGGCTTGGAAGTGTTGTTTCGTGCCTTGTTTGGACTTGTGTTACATAAAGGGATGACAAAGCAGGAACAAATTCAAGTGCAGATTATGGCAAATTTTATTTTGAAATTGGTTGTTCTGTTTGTATTTGGCTTCTGGTATGCCGTGCGGGAGAATAAATGGCATTACAGACCGGATTACCGCCCACTGTTTACGGTAAAGCGTATCGCCGGTTTGACGGCGATTGGGTTGTTTGGACAGTATGCGATTGGCATCACTGTTGGATTTTTGCGGTATCTTCTGCCAAACATATTTGCTTCCTATGACAATGTGAGTGAGATTTTAAGCCTGAAAAACGGTTCTCCGTTTGCTGTGCTGCTTCTTGTTGTTGTCGTGGGACCGATTGCGGAGGAACTACTGTTTCGCGGCGTGATTTACGGTGGACTTAGAACTTGTTTTCCGGTTGATGTGTCAGCGCTTGTTTCGGCACTGATTTTTGGTATATACCATAAAAATATTGTTCAGGGATTGTACGCGGCTGCCTTTGGTATTATTTTGGCGTACATCTTTGAAAAAACACAGAGTATCTGGGGAAGCACCCTTATGCATATGGCATTTAATTTAAGTTCTTATCTAATCAGTGGAATCGGTCAGTGGTTAGCCTACCGGCAAATTCGGATTGCTTCCATCTGGTATGTGATTTTTTATGTACTTTGCATTGTGGTTGTGGCGGCAAGCATTTATTCGCTGCGCCGGCTGCCGAACCGATATGATGAAATTAGAAAAAGGAATGGAGATGTGGAAGGATGAGAACCTTTGCAAAATCAGATAAATTACATGGAGTATGTTACGATGTGAGAGGCCCTGTTCTGGATGCGGCAAATGAGATGAAACGCCAGGGCACGGAGATTCTCCAATTAAATATAGGAAACCCGGCGCCGTTTGGCTTTCAGGCACCTTCGTGGATTTTGGACGCCATTCGCGATGCATTGGATGACCCGATGAGTCAGGGGTATAGCGAGTCCAATGGTATTGTTGAGGCACGTGAAGCGATTTTAGATTATCACCGGTCAAAGGGACTGCCAAATTTGCAGATGAACCACATTTACATCGGAAACGGGGTCAGTGAAATGATTTCCCTTGCGATGCAGGGCTTGTTAAATGATGGTGATGAAATTTTGATTCCGGCACCGGATTACCCATTGTGGACGGCTGCGGCAAAATTGGCGGGAGGAACGCCGGTTCATTATATTTGTGATGAGAAATCCAACTGGTATCCGGATATTGCGGATATGGAGAAAAAAATCAATTCCAGAACAAAGGGAATTGTCATTATTAACCCGAATAACCCGACAGGTGCTTTGTATCCAAAAGAAGTGTTAGAGCAGATTGTAGAGCTGGCAAGACGCCATGAATTGATTTTATTTGCGGATGAGATTTATGACAGACTTGTTTTTGATGGCAAAACGCATACATCGATTGCATCTTTGGCACCGGATTTGTTTGTTGTGACGTTTAATGGTCTTTCCAAATCAGACCGCATAGCGGGATTCCGCAGTGGCTGGATGGTGCTCAGCGGAGACTTGTCAAAGGGCAAAGGCTACATAGAAGGAATTAACATGCTTTCGTCCATGCGTTTGTGTGCCAACGTGTTAGCACAGCACGTGGTGGCACCGGCACTGAAAAACAGGCCGGATGTTGACCCGCTTTTATTACCGGGCGGCAGATTATATGAGCAGCGAAAATGCATCTGTGAGGCGATTGATGGTGTGGATGGCTTGTCCGTTGTTCATCCGGAAGCGGCCTTTTATATCTTCCCACGCATTGATGCAAAGCGTTTTGGAATTCAAAATGATGAGCAGTTTGTGTTAGACTTTCTGCGTGAAAAACATGTGCTTTTGGTACATGGCGGCGGATTTAACTGGGCAAATCCGGATCATTTCCGTATTGTCTATCTGCCGGAGGTGTCCGTTCTTACAGAATCTATGAAGAAGATGGATGAATTTTTGGAAAAATACCGCTAGGCTTGTCTTGCTTTTTAAAACAGTTTTCGGTATAATGAAATTAAGTTTGGAGATTTTTGTGAAAGGAGAAATAAGATGTCGGCGATGTATGTTCAGGATATTACAAATCGAACCAATCAGGCAGCAAGTGTATCGCTGTCCGCTTCGCATACAAAGACATCCATTACTCCGTTTCAGAAAGTGTTAGAAAAGGAAAATGCGTTGTATGCTGCGGCTTCTGAGGAAAACAAAGAAAGTTCGTCGCTGAAAAAGACGACAGCAAAGACGACAGAAAAAACATCGTCAGCATCAAAGACAAACAAAACGTCGAATGATACTTCCGAGAGTACAGGAAGCACGACGTTAAAAAGTATCTTTGAGCGGGCGGCAGAAAAATATGATATTTCTTATGATTTCTTAGTTGCCGTGGCAAAGGCAGAATCAGATTTTAACACAAAGTGTGTTTCCTCTGCCGGAGCACAGGGAATTATGCAGGTGATGCCGGAAGAACAGAAGGGGTTAGGAATCAAAGATCCGTTTGATGCCGAGCAGAATATTATGGGAGCGGCAAAACTTCTGAAAGCGCATTTGAAGAAATTTAACGGTGATTACACATTGGCGGCAGCGGCATATAACGCCGGCAGCGGTGCGGTGAAAAAGTACGGCGGTGTGCCACCGTATAAAGAGACGACAAATTACGTGAAAAAGATAAAGAAATTTATGCAGGAAGGCGTTACTGTTCCGAACCGCAAGGTTTCGACTACTTCCGATGCATATGAGGGAAGTGGTGCTTCTACTGGTGTAGAAGAGAAGAAAACAACGTCTCAATCGACTGATACGACTGCAGTAAAAGCGACGGCTTCAGATTTTGAAAAAGTTACCGTAGCAGTTGGAACTGGTGATAATGCGGTTACAATGACATATGGTGCTTATTTGAAATATTTAGAAATGGGGAGCACCGGCGTCGGTTGATGCGGCACTCCCTCATACAAGTTTAAGAAAGAAGATTTTGCATGGCAGTCTGATAGAGGATATCACTTTTCGACTGCCAGTTTTCGCATACTTTGATAGCATCTGTTTCCGTGGCAACGTCCAAAGACAGCTGCATTAGAACATGATTGCCGTCGCGCAGTGTACAGGTGGCGAGATAGGTGCCATCGTTTGTCGCATGGTAGTCACTTACTAAAGATGTATCATCAATGATTTCAAATTTGTGTTCTTCTAAGTAATGATTGATTTCGTCCCGAATTTCTCTTGATAAAGGAGCACCAAACAACTCTAATGTTTCGGCACCTGCTTCGGTCAGCGTGTAGTACGTTAAATGATAGGTGCTGTCCTCTTTGATTAAATCCGCTTCTAACAATTCCCCAAAGGCATTTTGTAAATTAAAATAATTTGTGTAGCCGCGGTCTGTGATGTAATCGGAAATCACGCCGGGCGGCAGTGGAGAATCTACTTTACTTAGTGTATATAAAATAATTAGTTTATAAATGGTAATTGAGCCATTTGGCATAGCAAATCCCTCCTTATTTCCCGTGATAGAATTTTCCCTGAAAAATATGTTCCTGCTTCATTTTTTTTTGAAGGGAGTTTAGAACCATTCGCTTGTTGGCACTCCACAGAGGAGCAATTAATAAGTCCTTTGGTCCGTCACCGGTCACACGGTGTATCACCATATCCGGTGGAAGAATCGAAAGTGCTTCGGCAATGTAGTCTAAATACTCATCCGGAGTCAGTGTCCGGAACATTTTATTTTCATAATCCAACGCTAAGTCGGTTCCTTTCAGTACATGCAAAAGCTGGAGTTTAATACCGTCACTTCCTATATCAGCAACATATCTTACTGTATCGAGAAAGTTTTCTTTTGTTTCACCGGGCAGACCGGCAATCACGTGAGTTACAACATTCACACCGATATTTTGCAGGTTTTTTACTGCTGTTTCGTATACGGAGTTTGGATAACCCCGCCGGATGTAGCGGATGGTGTCCGGATGAATGGTTTGTAAACCGAGTTCAACGGTCACCGGCATTTTTCTACAGCAGTCGGCTAACAGCGAGAGAACATCGTCTCCTAAACAGTCCGGTCTCGTTGCAATTGCAAGCGTGACAACGGATTCATGTGTCATTGCTTCTTCCCAAGCCGCCCGCAAAGTTTCAACCGGTGCGTATGTAGCGGTGAAAGATTGGAAGTAAGCGGTAAAATGATGCCCTGCGTTTTTGTAACGGGAAACACGGGCAATGGCTTCTTCGATCTGTTCGGTAATGCTTCCTTTGGTGGCGGCAAAATCACCGGAACCGCTGCCACTGCAAAAACAACAGCCTCTTGTACCAAGCGTGCCATCGCGGTTTGGGCAGGTGGTTCCACCAGCCAGAGAAATTTTATATACTTTTTCACCAAAACGTTTTTTGTTCTCGTAATCCAGAGAGTGGTACGGTTTATCGCCCCATTTTTCCATGATTAATCAGCAATATGTGCTTTTACGGCAGCACTTACAACATCTGCAACGCGTGGATCAAAAGCTTCCGGCATAATGTTATCTTCATTTAACTCATCTTCCGGTACTAAAGATGCGATAGCAAGAGCGGCTGCTAATTTCATTTCTTCGGTAATCTGTGTGGCACGTCCCTCTAGGGCACCTTTGAAAATACCGGGGAAAGCTACTACATTGTTGACCTGATTTGGGAAATCGGAACGTCCGGTTCCAACCACTTTTGCACCGGCCTTTTTTGCAAGGTCAGGCATGATTTCCGGTACCGGATTTGCCATGGCAAACAAAATACCGTCGCGGTTCATTGAGGCAACCATTTCCTCTGTTACGATTCCCGGAGCGGAAACGCCTACGAAAATGTCAGCGCCGACAAAGGCATCAGCAAGACTTCCCTCTTTGCCGGATAAATTGGTAACTTCCATCATTTCTTTCTGCATCCAGTTTAAGTCCTTACTGTTTTTACTTAAAATACCGGATTTATCGCAGAGTGTTACATCCTTAAAACCATAGCGGAGTAAAAGTTTTGTGATAGCGATTCCTGCAGAACCGGCACCGTTTACAATGACTTTACAGTTTTCTTTTTCTTTGTTCACTACTTTTAATGCATTGATGATTCCCGAGAGAACTACGATGGCTGTTCCGTGCTGGTCGTCGTGGAAAACCGGGATGTCAAGTAATTCTTTTAAGCGCGTTTCGATTTCAAAACAACGTGGTGCGGAAATATCTTCCAAGTTAATGCCGCCAAAAGCAGGGGCAATATTGACTACGGTTTTGATAATTTCTTCGGTATCCTGTGTATCTAAACAGATTGGGAAAGCATTGACCCCGCCAAATTCTTTGAATAAAACAGCTTTTCCTTCCATAACCGGCATAGCGGCTTCTGCGCCGATGTTACCGAGACCCAAAACGGCACTCCCGTCGGAAACAACGGCAACCGTATTTGACTTGATGGTATAGCGGTAAGCTTCTTCCTTGTTCGCTGCAATTACTTTACATGGTTCTGCAACACCCGGTGTGTAGGCAATGGCAAGATCTTCTCTTGATTTTACCTCACACTTTGGTGTGGTTGTAATTTTTCCATTCCATTCTTCATGCAGCTTTAACGCTTTTTCACTCTGTGTCATAATATCCTCCATTCTATCTTGTACAAATCCAATAAACATATAACAATAATCATATCATTTTTCAAGGGCAAACACAATAAGTTTCTCTTGTACTTTTTATGGAAAATGGTACAATGAGGATAGGATGGCGCCATGGCGCTAAGGAAAGGAGAAAAAAGGATGACTTACGAAGAAGCAAAGCAGAAATTAATGCCTGTTGGTCAGGAACATTTATTACAATATTTTGAGGAATTGGGAGAAGAGGAGAAAAAGTCACTGTTGAAACAGATTGAAGATTTGGATTTGTCGCTTCTTAATTTGATTGAGGGCGGTGTAAAAGAGATACCAAAAGGAAAATTAGAGCCACTTGGCGCTGTGACTTTAGAGGAGATTGCGGCAAAGAGAGAGCATTATGAAGAAATCGGACTGCAGGCAATTTATGACTGCAAAGTGGGTGCGGTTCTTTTGGCAGGCGGACAGGGAACAAGACTTGGTCTGGATAAGCCAAAAGGAATGTTAAATGTTGGTGTGACAAAAGAATTATATCTGTTTGAACAGTTAATACATAATTTGATGCAGGTGAAAGAAAAAGCGAATGCATGGATTCCGTTATTTATCATGACAAGTGAAAAGAACAATGACGATACGACACAGTTTTTCAAAGAACACGATTATTTTGGCTATAACAAAGATTATGTATTCTTTTTTGTTCAGGAAATGGCACCGTCAGTAAGCTATGACGGAAAGATTTATATGGAAGGTAAAGCAAAACTTTCAACTTCACCAAATGGAAATGGCGGCTGGTTCTCTTCCTTGGCAAAAGCAGGTCTTTTGGATAAAATCGATGAACTTGGCGTGGAATGGCTGAACGTGTTTTCTGTGGATAATGTACTTCAGAAGATGGCTGACCCGGTATTCGTTGGTGCAACGATTGAGGCAGGCTGTGTGTGCGGATCAAAAGTAGTGGCAAAGGCAGACCCAAATGAAAAAGTAGGAGTTCTCTGTTTAGAGGATGGAAAACCATCGATTGTAGAGTATTATGAAATGACTGATGAAATGATTCATTCCAAAGATGAAAATGGACGACTGTTATACAACTATGGTGTTATTTTGAACTATCTGTTTAATGTAAAAACGCTGACAAAGATTATGAATGAATATATGCCGACTCATGTAGTGGAGAAAAAGATTCCATATATGGCAGAAGATGGGCAGATGATGAAACCGGAGGAGCCAAACGGTTACAAATTTGAACTTCTTGTTCTGGATATGATTCGAATGATGGACAATTGTTTATCTTTTGAGGTTGAGAGAGAACGCGAATTTGCACCGATTAAAAACAGAACCGGTGTTGATTCTTTGGATACGGCGAGAGATTTGATGAAAAAAAATAAAATTGAATTTTAAAAAGCGTGCAATTTAGCCCAAACACTACTTGACGAACCTTTTCTTATTCGTTATAATAAGGTTTCAGAATTATCGTAAAGAATCATTTGAAATTCGATTATCTGAAATTCGGGCGTTTGAGTTTGATTTCCTAATTATGAGATTGGATTAGTTAAGAGTGGTTGAGAGATGTATCAGCATTAGAAAGGAAGTAATGTATGGATTTTTCAAAAAAAACATTAGTTGAATTGCGCGAGATTGCAAAAGAAAAAGGTTTGAAAGGGATCACGGCATTGCGTAAGCCGGAGTTGATTCAGCGGTTGATGGAAGTTTCCGAGGAAACGAAAAGAGAGCCGGAGGTTATGCCGGAGAGAACGATGGAGAGAAAGCCGGTTTCCCAGAGAGCACCGATGGAACGTCAGACAAGACCGGTAAGACAAGACCGCATGGAACGGAATGACCGTCAGGACAGATACGAACGTCGTCCGATGCGTCGCAATGAAAATGGTTACGGCAACGGCGGTTACAGCAATAATTATAACGGCGGCTATAACAACAACGGTTATAACAGTTATAACAATAACTATGGCAGCAATAGTTATGAGCGGAACAATAACTACAGCAATAACAATTACAGCAACAATAACTACAGCAATAATAATTACAGCAATAACAATAATTATGGCAATAATAACTATAGCAGCAATAATAATTATGGCAGTAACAGTAACTATAACAGCGGTTATAACAATAATAGCTATAATAATGGCTACGAACGAAAAAATGATTCCTATAGCGATAGAAGAAATGACTCATACAGTGATAGAAATGATAGAAGAAATGATTCACACAGTGAGAGAACATATAATTCGCATGAAAGAACTTATCACTCCGAGAGACCGCAGCAGCATGAACGTGTGTCACAGTCGAACTATTATTACAATAATCGTCCACAGAAGTATCATGATGGAAGCGATGGGCTGATTTCGATTGTTAAAGATCGTCAAATTACGGAGGTACATCCGTCTGAATTGAAAGAATTAGACAGTGGTATTACGAAAAATGGTATTTTGGAGATTATGCCGGAAAATTATGGATTTATCCGCTGTGATAATTTCCTTCCGGGTGAAGATGATGTATATGTAGCACCACAGTTTATTCGTCGTTTTGGACTGCGTACCGGTGACATTATTGAGGGGAATTTAAAAACGAGAAACCAGAGTGAAAAGTTCAGTGCACTGTTGTATATGACAAAAGTAAATGGATATTCACCGACCTATTTGTATAATCGTAAAAAGTTTGAGGATTTGACACCAATTTTTCCGAATAACAGGATTCATTTAGAAACACCGGGAGCAGGAGTATCGATGCGTATGCTCGATTTGATTGCACCGATTGGTAAGGGGCAGCGTGGTATGATTGTTTCCCAGCCAAAAACCGGAAAGACAACCTTGTTAAAACAGGTTGCGAAAGCAGTTACGACAAACTATCCCAAAATGAAACTGATTGTTCTTCTGATTGATGAGAGACCGGAGGAAGTTACGGATATTAAAGAGTCGATTGAGGGCGAACAGGTAGAAGTCATTTATTCTACATTTGATGAATTACCGGAAAATCACAAACGTGTATCGGAAATGGTAATTGAGCATGCAAAACGCCTTGTGGAAAGCGGCGAGGATGTAATGATTCTGTTAGACAGTATTACACGTCTGGCAAGAGCTTACAACCTGACCGTAACACCGAGCGGACGTACCCTTTCCGGTGGCCTTGACCCGGCGGCGCTGCATATGCCAAAACGTTTCTTTGGTGCTGCACGAAATATGCGTGAAGGCGGCAGTCTGACGATTCTTGCTACGGCGCTTGTAGATACCGGAAGCCGTATGGATGATGTTGTATTTGAAGAATTTAAGGGAACCGGTAATATGGAACTTGTATTAGACCGCAGTTTATCGGAAAAACGTATTTTCCCTGCGATAGATATTCAGAAATCAAGTACACGCCGTGAAGATTTACTGTTAGACAGTGAAGAACAGGAAGCAGTAGTCAAAATCCGAAAAGCACTTGGCGGTATGAAAGCAGAACCTGCCTTAGAGCAGATTTTGAATTTGTTTAAACGAACCAAGGACAATAAGGAATTCATTGAAACTGTTAAAAAAATGCATTTATAAGTAAAAAGTGCTTGCAATTAAAGGTGGAACATGATATAATGAGCAAGCAGTTTTTGAGCAAGACAATTATCCTTTTATATATAAGGAAAATACAAGTAGTGAGGTGAAATGAACATGAGAGAGGGAATTCATCCGGAATATTATCAGGCAAAAGTGATTTGCAACTGTGGTAATACGTTTGAGACAGGCTCAACAAAAGAAGAGATTCACGTTGAAGTTTGTTCTAAGTGCCATCCATTCTATACCGGACAGCAGAAGTCGGTAGCAGCTCGTGGTGCAATCGATAAGTTCAATCGTAAGTATGGCTTGAAATAGTGGATTGAGAATGTGGGCAGAGTCGGCGTGACTCTGCCCTTTTTTCCATATTTAATGAAAGGAGAGTATTCATGAGGTATTCAAAGCTTGGCGGTCAGGCAGTCATCGAAGGTGTGATGATGAAGCATGAAAAAGAATATTCGGTTGCCGTCCGTAAACCGGATGGTGGAATTGAAGTGACGAAAAAAGCGACATCGAGTATTCGGGATAAGTACAAAATAGCGTCTCTGCCGATTATCCGTGGAATGGTGATATTTGCTGAGTCTTTGTTGACGGGAATGAAAACATTAAATTATTCGGCTTCTTTTTTTGAAGAGGAGGAAAAAGAGGCGAAAGAAAAAAATGAGAAAAAAGAAAGCCTTGTTATGGGGCTTGTTATGCTGCTTGCCATTGTGCTGGCGGTTGGAATCTTTGTGATTGTTCCATTTCTTATTTCCGAAGCATTGAAACGCCCGGTGCCTTCGCCTCAATTGCGTGGATTGATTGAGGGTGTCATTCGTGTGGCTCTTTTTGTTGCTTATGTGAAACTGATTTCTTGTATGGAAGATATTAAGCGTGTGTTTATGTATCACGGGGCAGAGCATAAATCGATTAACTGCGTGGAAAATGGCAAAGAATTAACGGTGGAAAATGTTCGTATGCAGACGACAGTTCACAAACGCTGTGGAACAAGTTTCCTTTTGATTGTTATGTTTGTCAGTATTTTGTTTTTCATGTTTATTGTAGTAGGAAATGTGTGGCTCCGTATGGTGCTGCGTATTTTATTGATTCCGGTTATTGCAGGCTTGTCTTATGAATTCATCCGCTATGCGGGAGAGCATGATAATAAAGTTATTAATGTGTTAAGTAAACCGGGACTTATGCTGCAGAGTCTTACAACAAAAGAGCCGGATGACTCGATGATTGAAGTGGCAATTGCGGCGGTGGAAGCAGTATTTGACTGGAAAGCCTTTCTTGAGGAAGAAAAAACAGAAAACGAAGAGGAACCGGTAGAAGAGGTTGAGGAAAAGGTTGAGGACGAAATCGAGATTCTCAGCATTGATGATGAGGATGATGGAGAGGAAGATGAAATTTTGAATGCTCTTGACCGTTATTTTGAAGCACCGGAACCATCGGACGAAGAAAAGAAGGAATCAGACACATGACGTGGCAGGAACTTTTAAACGAAGGCGAAAAACGATTATCGAAAAAAGGTGTACCGGAGGCAAAATTAAATGCATGGTATTTATTTTCGGATTGTTTTGAAACGTCAAAGAGCGGTTTCTTTTTAAATCAGGAGTTGGAGACTGAAAGTGAGAAAACCGAACGTTTTCTTGCACTGATTGCGAAACGGTGTGAGCGGATTCCGCTCGAATATCTGTTAGGTGAAACGGAGTTTATGGGACTTCCTTTTTCAGTTAATGAAAATGTCCTGATACCGAGGCAGGATACTGAGTGTTTGGTAGAGGAAGTGCTGAAAAAATGCGAGGAAGCAGATGTGCTTGATTTGTGTACGGGTTCCGGATGCATTGGAATTAGTCTAGGAAAACTTGGCAACTGTAAGAGTGTAACGCTTTCGGATATATCGGAGGGAGCACTTTTTACAGCGAAGGAAAATGCGGGGAGAAATCAAGTGGATGTCACTTGTATTCAGAGTGATTTATTTGCGGATATCGAAGGTACGTTTGATGTGATTGTATCGAATCCGCCATATATTGAAAGTGATGAGATTTTGATGCTGATGCCGGAAGTAAGGGATTATGAGCCAAGACTTGCCTTAGATGGCAGTGCGGATGGTCTTTTGTTTTATCGGTGCATTATAAAAGAGGCACCGAAATATTTAAGGAAAAACGGTTATTTGTTCTTTGAAATTGGCTGTGAACAGGCAGACGCAGTAAGTGGACTGATGGAAGTGGCTGGGTTCAAAGAAATTACAATAAAAAAAGATTACTGTGGACGAAACCGGATTGTGTTTGGTTTACAGACGGAAATGGTTCGTTAGGAGGAAGCATATGTTTGACAAATTAGAAGATATTTTGTTTCGTTATGATGAAGTGCTCAAAGAATTAAGTGAGCCGGAGGTGTTAAATGACGCATCGAGATATCAGAAACTGATGAAAGAACAGTCAGATTTGGAGCCGATTGTGGAAAAATACCGCGAATATAAGGAGACAAAAGCGGGGATTGAAGATAGTTTGGCGATGCTCGAAGAGGAAACTGACGAGGAAATGAGAGAACTCGCAAAAGAGGAACTCAATGAGTGCAAAGGGAAAATTGACGACATTGAGAATGAACTTCGCATTTTGCTTCTGCCAAAGGACCCGAATGATGATAAAAACGTAATCGTGGAGATTCGTGCCGGTGCCGGTGGCGATGAGGCTGCGTTGTTTGCTGCTGATTTGTATCGTATGTACTGTAAGTTTGCAGAGGCAAACCATTGGAAAGTGGATACAATGAATTCAAATGAAAATGGCATCGGTGGATTTAAAGAAATTGTTTTTATGATTAATGGAACCGGTGCATATTCAAAATTAAAATATGAAAGTGGCGTACACCGTGTGCAGCGAATTCCGGCGACAGAGTCCGGCGGACGAATCCATACTTCGACAGCTACTGTGGCAATTATGCCGGAAGTGGAGGAAGTGGAAGTGGAATTGGACATGAATGATTGTAAATTTGACGTGTTCCGTGCCTCCGGAAACGGTGGACAGTGTGTCAATACGACAGATTCAGCGGTGCGCTTAACTCATATTCCGACCGGCATCGTTATTTCATGTCAGGATGAAAAATCACAGTTGAAAAATAAGGATAAGGCGCTGAAGGTGCTTCGTGCGAGACTGTATGAACTGGAGCGCGCCAAAGCACACGATGCGGAAGCGGAGGAGAGAAGAAGCCAGATTGGTACCGGAGACCGCTCGGAGAAAATCCGTACCTACAATTATCCACAGGGAAGGGTAACGGATCACCGAATTAAACTTACGCTTCACAAGCTGGATTCGATTATCAATGGGGATTTGAATGAAGTTATTGATAGTTTGATTGCTGCGGATCAGGCAGCAAAACTGGCAAAAATGAATCAGAATTAAGTAAAAAGGAGAGGGGATTATGACACGTACGAAATTGTATTCGGAACTTTTTAACAGATATAACCGCGAACGAAGACAGTTTTTTTTAGATTGCAGGGAAGAGAGTGGCAGACAGAATTTAAGAATGTTAAGAAAAATTACGATTTTATTGGTGCCATTTATTTTGTTTGCATTTTTCTTTACGCCATTTTTGGTTCGTGGATGGACTATTTCGTTACCGTATTATGTATTGTTTGGATTTGTTGTTTTGACAGCAGGAATTTCAATTTTTTATGCTTCGAGACCAAAGATTTATTATCGTGCGGCAAATGCAATTTGTACATTATTTATACTGGGGATGTTTATAATAACCGCATGGATTGACATTTTTCCGTACCGTAATGTCCCGGCTAGTTTTGTGCCGCTGTTACTGATTGTAACACCAACGGTATTTGTTCTTCGCTTTCGATTGATTATACCATTAATGGCAATTGTTGATTTGGTTTACTCAATTGTTACTCTTTGGTATAAAGTTCCACGTATTGCTCAATCTGACGTCTTTACGGCATTTATTGGATTGGTGCTCGGTTATATGATGACACTTACGATTGTGCAGCTTCGAATCCGTGATAATAATGCGAAGCGTGAGTATCAGAGACGCTGTATGGTAGACCCGGTTACGGGAATTTTGAATAAGTTTTCATTTGAAAATTCTCTGCGTGACACTTTAAATGCAAGGGATGAAACACATGAATGTGCACTGCTTCTTGTTGATATTGATAATATGAAGCGTATGAATGATGAACTTGGTAAACTTGTCGGCGATATGTTTTTGGAAAATGTTGCGGAGTTTTTGACAAGTATTTTTCGTGGCTCGGATATCATTGGACGTGTTGGCGGGGATGAGTTTATGGTTTATGTCAGAAACTTAAAGAGTGAGGACTGGCTGGCTGGAAAATGCTCCCGTATTCAGCACGAAATAAAAGCAATATCGAATGAGAATGGAAATATCAATATGACTTGCAGTATCGGAGCTGCTGTAGCAGGAAAAGTCCCAGTTTCGTTTGAGCAGATGTATACGCAGGCGGATGACTCGCTTTATAAAGCAAAGACACGTGGTAGAGGTAAATATGTACTGCATTATGTCCATAAGGAAAGGGAAGTGATTCATTAATGAAGCGTTTCGGCAGGAAAAAAGAATTTACAACGACGAGAATTATAGCAGTTGGATTTTTTGTTGCTATTGTAATTGGAACATTTCTTTTAATGCTTCCGCTTTCTTCGAAAACAGGAAAAGTAACGGGAATTGTGGATGCACTGTTTACTTCGACTACATCGGTATGTGTGACCGGCCTTGTGACGGTGCCTACATACGCACACTGGAGTCTGTTCGGACAGGTTGTGATTGCACTTTTGGCGCAGGTTGGCGGCTTAGGTGTAATTACGTTTACCACGATGTTTATGTTGATTCTGCGCCGCCGGATTGGCATGAAAGAAAGACTTTTGATTCAGGATGCGTATAACCTCGATACGATTCAGGGGCTTGTTGTTTTGGTGAAAAAAATTCTAAAGGGGACCCTTGTCGTAGAGACAGTGGGTGCCCTTCTTTATATGACGGTGTTTATTCCGGATTACGGTTTGGCGGGAATCTGGTATTCCGTTTTTAATGCCGTGTCCGCATTTTGCAATGCCGGGATGGATGTAATCGGACCGGATAGTTTGAGCCGTTATGTCGGAAATCCGGTTGTGAATATTACAACAATGGGGCTGATTATTTTAGGAGGACTAGGTTTCCCGGTCTGGTGGAATGTATTGGATGTTATGAAACAGAGAAAACGAAAACGCCGAACCGGAAGGGAATCTTTACATTATTTATCGTTAAATGCAAAACTTGTACTTTTTATGACAGCTTTTTTGATTGTGGTTGGTGCTATTTTGATATTAATTCTTGAATATCAAAATCCGGCAACACTTGGTCCTTTGTCTTTTTTTGATAAAATTCAGGCAGCTTTTTTTCAGTCAGTAACGACAAGAACGGCAGGATTTTGTACCATTTCACAGTCAGGGTTAAATAAGTCGACTGCCCTTGTGTGCTGTCTTTTAATGTTTATTGGCGGGTCACCGTCCGGTACAGCAGGAGGAATCAAAACAACGACGATTGCAGTACTTGTATTAACGGTTGTTTCCATTATTAAGGGGCGTCGTGATACGGAAATGTTTGGACGGAGAGTCAGTGATATGGCGGTGCGCCGTGCGTTGTCGATTTTTGCCGTGAGTTTCAGTGTAATGTTAGGAGCTACAGTCATTTTAGCGGCAGTTCAGCCGGGCAATTTTATTGATTGTCTGTATGAAATTGTTTCTGCCATTGCGACGGTTGGATTAAGCAGAGATTTTACCCCGCATTTGACTACGGTGTCGCGGTTAATTATTATAGTAACAATGTATATTGGACGAATCGGTCCGATTTCGCTTGCCCTGTTTTTTAACTCCAAGCGCTTTGTGAATGTAAAAACGTACCCGAAAGAGCGGGTTTCTGTTGGATAGGAGGAATACGATGAAACGAAAAGAATTTGTTGTGTTTGGTGTTGGTGATTTTGGTATGTATGTTGCGAAAACCCTTGCCAATTCCGGTGCTACCGTGATGGTAGTGGATAAAGATGAGGAGCGGTTAGAGCAGATTGCTTCGGAAGTGACGCATACAATTTGTGCAGATGCCACAAACCCGGAAGCGGTAAAACAGTTAGGAATTGGAAATTACGACGGTGCGATTATCGGCATCGGACGGAGTTTGGAAACCAGTGCCCTGATTACGATGCAGTTAAAAGAATTGAATGTGCCATTTATCATGGCAAAGGCATCCACTGATATGGAAGGAAGAATTTTGAGCCGTATCGGGGCAGACAAAGTAATTTTTCCTGACCGTGCAATGGGAATCCGTGTTGGCAACGATATTATGAATGGTAATTATTTTGAGGCAATTGAACTCTCGGATGAATATAGTATTGTGGATATGGCAGTGCCGTCAAACTGGGCGGGAAAAACATTGGAGCAGTTAAATATCCGCTCACGCTATGGCATCAGTATTATCGGTATCCGTGGATTGGAAGAGACTAATGTAAATCCATCCGCATCGTATGCACTGCATCCACAGGATGTTTTAATTGTTTTGGGACATAATACAGAGATACAGAAGTTACGGGAGATGAAAGAATGATTGAGTCAGCAGCAAATGCAAAATTTAAGCGCATCCAGAAACTGATGAAGCAGGCAAGAGCAAGAAAAAAAGAAGGTGTCTTTGTCGTAGAGGGATGGAAAATGGTGCGTGAGGCATTGCAGAGAGATTTGGTACAGGAATTGTACTGTGATGAAAAAGAAGAACAAGCATTAGCCAAAGAACTGGCAAAACTGCAAAAACGTCCGGCGATTGAGGTGCTTAAGACAGCGTTATTTAAGCAGATGTCAGACACCGTAAATCCACAGGGGGTTTTGGCGGTTATCACAATGCCGTCTTATGACAGGGAGCAAATGATTTCCTCGGATGAATGTAAGCTTCTCTGCCTCGAAAACATACAAGATCCCGGTAATCTGGGAACAATGTTTCGGACAGCAGAAGGGGCCGGTATGTCGGGTGTTGTTTTGTCGTCCGGCTGTGTAGATTTGTTTAATCCAAAAGTTGTGCGCTCGACGATGGGAGCAATGTTTCGTGTCCCATTTTATATCTGCGAGTCAATGAGCGAGGAGATGAAACAGCTGCAAAATCAGTCATTTCATTTTTATGCCGCTCATTTACAGGGCAAGAAAAACTTCCGCGAGGAAACGTATGATGGACGCATCGGCATCTTAATCGGCAACGAGGCAAATGGACTGAGTGATGAAGTCACCGCCCTTGCCGATAAAAAAGTAATCATTCCGATGGAGGGCGAACTGGAGTCGTTAAATGCAGCAGTGTCGGCTGCGTTGTTGATGTATGAGGTGCAGCGGAATAAGTAGCTATAGTTTCCGTAATTTAGTACAAAAAGTTTGTTCCTCATGGGCCGCTCTCGCTCGTTGAGTTGCGTAGCGGTATGGGCACAGAAACTACCAGTGCCACATACCGACGCACTCAAAACCCATGAGCCCCAAAACTTTTTGTACTAAATTACTGGAAATTATAGAGAACTAGCCGTAAATGCTAGGCGTGAAAGCATTCTGAATTGGTAAGCAACTTGTTTTGAGGCAACATTTAGATAGAGTACAGCGAGAGTTATTTCGCCTTCGGTTGCTTACACTATTGGTAGCAGAGGCATTTTGGAAGACTTATTCGGTATTCCAGTGATTTATGAAGAAAAGATTGTGTAAAGAGGCAGCAGCCAACTTATTTGGAATTCTGGTGGTTTATGAAGAAAAAGATTTGCGTAAAGAGGTAGCAGCCAACTTATTTAGGATTCCGGTGATTTATGAAGAAAAGATTTGTGTAAAGAGGTAGTTGCCAACTTATTTAGGATTCCAGTAATTTATTCGAAAAGATTTGTATGGCGTGGGTACAAATGCGCAAGTATGAGACATGCGTAGTTTGCATGTCGATACTTCTGCGTATTTGTCTAGCGGGAGCGCCCACGCCATGCAAACTTTTCGAATAAAATACGGAAACTAAAAAAATTGACACCCCCACGCCACAAACAAAATGTGTTAAAAATTTGACAAAAACCTAATTTTTTAGTATGATAAGGAGAAACAGTGAATAAAATGAAAGGGAGGATTCGAGACGATGTTGACGATTTTTTGGCTTGTACTGGTAGCCATTATGTTGGTAATTGAGATTTTTACACTGGGTCTTACGACAATTTGGTTTAGTCTTGGTGGTGTAGCAGCGGCAATTGCAGCAGGACTTAACGGCCCTTTGTGGTTACAGATTGTTTTGTTTGCCGGCGTGTCGGTTGTGGTTATGGTTTTAGTTCGTCCGTTTGCTGTAAAAGTGCTTGATAAAAGTCGTGCCAAGACCAATATTGATGAACTGCCGGGGCAGAAAGCGGAAGTCATCGAAACAATTGATAATGCAAAGGGAAGTGGCACGGTACGTCTTCGTGGTGTCGAATGGATGGCACGCAGTGTAGATGACACGGTGATTGAAGAGGGAAAGGTGGTAACGATTCAATCGGTTTCCGGTGTCAAGTTACTGGTAAAAGAGTGATAAAAACAGCGCAAAAGCGCGGAATGGAGGCATATTATGGGAAATGAAATGGAGATTAGCCTGGTACCAATTATTATTATTGTAATTGTAGCAATTTTGCTTTGTGTACTGGCATCTTGTATTAAAATTGTGCCACAGGCACAGGCGTTTATTGTTGAAAGACTGGGCGGTTATCAGTGCACTTGGTCGGTTGGACTGCATTTTAAGGTTCCGATTATTGACAAGGTAGCCAGAAAAGTTCTGTTAAAAGAGCAGGTGATGGATTTCCCGCCACAGCCGGTAATTACAAAGGATAATGTAACGATGCAGATTGACACTGTTGTATTTTTCCAGATTACGGATCCGAAGCTTTTTACGTACGGGGTGGAAAATCCGATTATGGCAATTGAAAATCTGACGGCGACTACACTTAGAAATATCATTGGTGATTTGGAATTGGACCAGACACTTACGTCACGTGAGACAATTAATACGCATATGCGTTCCAATCTGGACATTGCGACTGACCCGTGGGGAATCAAAGTAAATCGTGTGGAATTGAAAAACATCATTCCACCGAGAGAAATTCAGGACTCCATGGAGAAGCAGATGAAGGCGGAGCGTGAGAGACGTGAATCTATTCTTCGTGCGGAAGGTGAGAAGAAATCGACAGTCCTTGTAGCAGAAGGTAAAAAGGAGTCTGCGATTTTGGAAGCGGAAGCAGAAAAAGAAGCAGCAATCCTTCGCGCAGAAGCAAAGAAAGAAGCAATGATTCGCGAGGCAGAAGGTAAGGCTCAGGCGATTGCAGAGGTCCAGAAGGCGACAGCAGAAGGCCTGAAATACTTAAATGAAGCTGCACCGACGGAATCGGTTCTGACCTTGAAGAGTTTGGAAGCATTTGAAAAAGCAAGTGACGGCCAGGCAACCAAAATTATCATTCCATCGGAAATTCAGGGGATTGCAGGACTGGCAAAATCCGTGATTGAAACATGTAAAGAAAAATAACACAGAGAAAAGAGTGAAAAAAATGAATTTACAAGGAAGAAACTTTTTGACACTAAAGGATTTTACACCGGAAGAGATTCGCTATTTTCTGGATACAGCAAAAGAGTTGAAGGAAAAGAAGAAAAATCATGTTCCGATGAAAGAATTTGAGGGACGAAATATTGCCCTAATTTTTGAAAAAACAAGTACGAGAACACGCTGCTCGTTTGAAGTCGCAGCACATGATTTGGGAATGGGTGTGACATACTTAGATCCAAGTGGTTCCCAGATTGGCAAGAAAGAAAGTATTGCGGATACGGCACGTGTGCTTGGACGTATGTTTGACGGTATTGAGTACCGTGGCTTTGGACAGGAAATTGTTGAAGAACTGGCAGAGTATGCCGGTGTGCCGGTTTGGAACGGATTGACGAATGAATATCATCCGACCCAGATGCTTGCTGACCTTCTTACCATTGAGGAGCAGTTTGGACATTTGGAAGGAATCCGTCTGACTTATATGGGAGATGCCCGTTATAACATGGGAAATTCTCTGATGATTGCGTGCAGCAAGATGGGAATGCATTTTACTGCCTGCGCACCAAAAGAATATTTTCCAAATAAAGAGCTGGTCGCTTTGTGTGAGAAATATGCAAAAGAAAGCGGTGGCAGCATTACTCTCACAGAAGATGTAAAAGCGGGCACAAAAGATGCAGATGTTCTTTATACCGACGTATGGGTTTCTATGGGCGAGCCGGATGAAGTCTGGAAAGAGAGAATTGAGGCATTAAGTCCTTATCAGATTAACAAAGCGGCAATGGATAATGCAAAAGAAAATGCTGTATTTATGCATTGTCTGCCGGCATTCCATGATTTGAAAACTAAGATTGGAAAAGAAATCCATGAAAAATATGGATTGACGGAAATGGAAGTAACAGATGAAGTGTTTGAAAAATATGCTGACGTGGTATTTCGCGAGGCAGAAAACCGCATGCACACAATTAAAGCGGTTATGTATGTGACACTTCCAAGGTAAAGCAACGAAAGGAGCCAATATGAGCAATAACTTAAACGCCGGATATCGAAATGAGTGGTTACATAAGATGGCATCGGTGTGTGAAGCGAGCAGCACCATTGACTCTACTCTTTATGAAAAATATGAAGTAAAGCGCGGACTCCGTGATTTGAATGGACGTGGTGTATTGACCGGCCTCACAGAAATTTCAGAGATTCAATCAACAAAAATTTCCGATGGGGTACAAGTTCCCTGCGATGGTAAATTATTTTATCAAGGCATTGATATTGAGGAGATCGTGGATGGGTTTCTATCTGAAAAACGGTTTGGATATGAGGAAGTTGTGTATCTTCTGATTTTTGGAAAACTGCCGAATGAATCTGAACTGGAAGAACTCAAGGACATGTTAGCCAATTATCGTCAAAGCCTGCCAACCAGCTTTGTACGTGATATTATTATGAAAGCACCAAGTGTTGACCTTATGAATACACTTGGACGAAGCGTTCTTACGTTATATTCCTATGACGACAGAGCAGACGATATTACTACGGAAAATGTGCTGCGCCAGTGTTTGCAGTTAGTCGCACTGTTTCCGATGTTTGCGGTATATGGTTATCAGGCGGCATGCTATTTCCATGAAGGAACCAGTTTCTTTCTGCATCCGCCAAAAGCGGAGTATTCGACCGCAGAAAATATTCTGCATATGCTTCGCCCGGACAGCAAATTTTCACCGTTAGAGGCAAAAATTTTAGACATTGCCCTCGTACTTCATGCAGAGCATGGCGGCGGTAATAACTCGACATTTACGGACCATGTAGTAACCTCATCAGGAACCGATACTTATGCGGCCATTTCGGCAGCACTCGGTTCGCTGAAAGGACCAAGACATGGTGGAGCAAATAAAAAAGTATCGCAGATGTTTGACGATATGAAAAAGAAAGTAAAAAACTGGGAAGATGAGGACGAAGTAGAATCGTATCTGATTGCCCTTCTGAATCAGCAGGCATTTGACCGTGCCGGTTTGATTTACGGTATGGGACACGCGGTGTACTCAATTTCTGACCCGCGTGCGAGAACGTTCCGCAAATTTGTCCAGAAACTTGCCGATGAAAAAGGGCTTCAGAAAGAATTTGCCCTTTACAATCTGGTCGAAAAACTGGCACCAAAAGTGATTGCGAATGAGCGTCATATTTATAAAGGTGTTAGTGCCAATATTGATTTTTACAGCGGACTTGTATATAGTATGTTGGGGATTCCGCATGAGCTCTATACGCCGATTTTCGCAATTGGACGTATCGCAGGCTGGAGTGCGCACCGTTTAGAGGAACTTGTCAATGCCGGAAAAATCATTCGTCCGGCTTATAAAGCGGTGGCAAAACATAAACCATATACACCGTTAAGTGAACGGGATTAGGAGGTTTTCCATGCAGGAAGAACAGATTTTGTGTGCGTGCAGTGCCTACGAGCAGAAATATTATTTAAATCCGCGTTATGCATCGCTTCCATCCGCGATTCAGGATGAACTGCAGATTATGGCGGTGACGATGACGGAAGATGTCGGCGGTGTATTTACCATGGAATTTGATGAAGATGGCTCCCTTTATATGTCTACGACGGCAAAGGAAAATGATTTCTTCTATGATGAAATCGGAAGCCATTTGAAAATTAAACAATACCGTGTAAAATACGCAGAACTTTTAGAAAATTTAGAGACTTACTATAAAACATTTTTTATTGACGGAGTGAACGAATGAAATCATTTACTCTGAATGGGGGCTATTATGTTACTGGCGATTGATATCGGAAATACAAATTTGACATTTGGACTTTTTCAAGGAGATAAAATTCTGCATAAGTTCCGGCTGACAACCAGTCTGCCGAGAACTTCGGATGAGTTTGGTGTCCAGATTGTGGAGCAGTTATCTCACAAAGATGTGTCTGCGGACGACGTTGAGGATGTCATTATCTGCTCCGTTGTGCCAAAGATTATGTATTCTCTGACAAGCGGTGTAAAAAAATATCTCGACTGTGATCCGATGATTGTGGGAAATGGGACAAAATCGGGTATCCGTATTGCAACAACGAATCCGATGGAAATTGGAGCAGACCGTGTCGTGGATGCGGTCGGTGCTTACTTTTTGTATGGCGGGCCGGTGTTTGTCATTGATTACGGCACGGCTACGACATATGATTTGGTGACGGAAGACGGTGCATTTGTTGCAGGTGTCACGGCACCCGGTATAAGAATCAGTGCGAAAGCACTTTGGAGCAATGCGGCGAAACTTCCGGAAATTGAAATTATAAAACCGGAGTCGATTATGGCGAAAACCACGATTACAAGTATGCAGGCAGGACTTGTGTATGGAACGATTGGACAGGCGGAATATATCATTGACAAGTTCCGTGAAGAATCGGGTTATCAGAATATGAAAGTTGTGGCAACCGGCGGGCTTGGACGCATTATTTCAGAGGGCACCGATAAGATTGATATTTATGATTCAGAGCTGACCTTACAGGGCATGCGTCTGATTTATGAGAGGACGAAAAAGAGTGAAGATGGGAAGTAACAAACTGAAAATCGGCAATGTAAGCTTAGATGGCAATATTGTATTAGCACCAATGGCAGGGGTTACGGACCTGCCATTTCGTCTGCTTTGCAAAGAGCAGGGAGCGGATTTAATCTGCACAGAAATGGTGAGTGCAAAAGGCATTTTTTATAATAATAAAAATACCGAGGACTTACTTCGGATTGATGACAGGGAACGTCCGGTATCGCTGCAGTTATTTGGCTCAGACCCGGATATTATCAGTGAGATGGCAAAAAAAATTGAGCATCGGAATTTTGATATCTTAGATATTAATATGGGGTGTCCTGTGCCAAAGGTTGTAAATAATGGCGAGGGTTCCGCTCTCCTTAAAAACATTCCGCTTGCGGCAAAAATTATTGAGAAAACGGTAAAAGCGATTGACAAACCGGTGACGGTGAAATTTCGCAAAGGATTTGGTGCAGACGAAGTGCAGGCTATTGAGATGGCAAAGGCGGCGGAAGCAGCAGGCGCAGCGGCTGTGGCAGTACATGGCAGAACGAGAGAACAGTATTACAGCGGAAAGGCTGACTGGGAGATAATTGCCAAAGTGAAAGATACGGTGTCAATTCCGGTCATTGGAAATGGAGATATTTTTACGCCGGAGGATGCGAAAAATATGATGGAGCAGACAAATTGTGACGGTGTGATGATTGGCCGCGGGGCGCAGGGAAATCCGTGGATTTTTCATCAGATTAAGACATATTTAGAAACCGGAATGGTACCGGAAAAACCACCTTTTTCCGAAGTGTGCCGGATGATTCTGCGCCATGCCAAAATGCAAATTGAGTGGAAAGGCGAAAAACGCGGCATGCGTGAAATGCGAAGCCACGCGGCGTGGTACACCGCGGGTTACCCACATTCTGCTTCTCTGCGGCGTGCAATGAACACAGTGGAGACATATGCACAGTTAGAGGAACTATTTTCCATTTAACAGAAAATCACAACTTTATGTCCGAATTATCAAAGTATGAACACAGGCTGTTCATACTTTTTCTTTAGATTAAAGGTAGAAAATGTAAAGAATACGATGAGCAGTATGACAAATTCCATGAACGACATGATTGATACCGTTTCCATTGCGATTGCGTTTATCGCCGGCATTTCCCTTTTAGTAGGCGGAATCGGCGTTATGAATATTATGCTTGTTTCAATTACCGAGCGTACCAGAGAAATCGGTACGCGCAAGGCGCTTGGCGCAAAGAACAGCTCCATCCGCCTGCAATTTATTATAGAAGCGGTTATCCTCTGCTTGCTGGGAGGCGTCTTTGGGATTATCTTAGGATTTATTCTCGGAGCCGTCGCCGCTTCCCTCCTAGGCTATGCGGCATCTGCTCCGGTGGCTGCCATCATTGGTTCCGTTGTATTTTCCATGATTATCGGCGTGTTCTTCGGTTACTATCCGGCGAACAAAGCGGCGAGACTTGACCCGATTGAAGCACTTCGGTATGAGTAGAAAATAGGAAATCATAAAAAAGAAAGTCATATTTACTTGTTCTTACAGGTGGATGTGGCTTTTTTTGAAGTAAAAACCGACCAAATGTGGTATTCTTTTATCTAATAGTTGTAGTACTTAATTTCAAGGCCTTGGAAGAAAGGAACATACCATGGACAAAAAACTTGTGTTACAAGCGAAAAAGCACGACAAAGAAGCCTTTGTGAAACTTGTGGAGAATTATCAGGTGAGTATGTATAAGACCGCAATTGCTATTTTGCAAAATGACGAGGATGCGGCAGATGCCATACAGGAAACGATTCTTATCTGCTGGGAAAAAATAGGTTCTTTGCGAAATGCTAAATTTTTTAAAACGTGGATGACGCGGATTTTAATTCACCGGTGTTATGCGATTTATAATGAAAATAAGCGGACGGTTACGGCAGACAATTTTCCGGATGTCATGGACTGCTCGGATAAATACGGAGAAATCGAGTGGCAGGAAATGCTTGGTTTTCTAAATGAAAAGCAGCGTATCGTTGTGGAGCTTTATTACGGGCAGCAGTTTAAAGTCCGGGAAATTGCGGGGGCACTGCAAATTGGACAAAGTGCGGTAAAAAGCAGGCTGCAGTCAGCGAGAAAGACTTTGGAGCAATTTTATGAGATTGGGAAAGAAGCATCACCTGACAGCGACGGACGCTTATGAATTGGAGGGATTTAGTATGGATAGATTTACAAAATGGCTTGGCAATATTCGGAGAACGGATGAGGTGCCGGATGCGGTAAAACAGACAATTTGTGATACATTGCAGAATCTGCCGGATGCACCGGAGAGAAAAATTGAAAACCGCACGTGGAAACATCTGGCGGTGGCAGCTTGTGTTGTTATTTTGATATGCGGCAGCGTGCTTGCGGTAAATCCGTCACTTGCGGCAAATCTTCCGATTCTTGGAACCATTTTTCAAAAGGTAGAGAAGGGAGTTATTTACTCCGGTGAGTATAAGGATGCGAAAAAGATTACACAGGAAAAGGAAAACCATTTAAGTGCACAAAGCCAAGGAATCAAACTGACGGCGTCGGAAGTTTACTGCGATGGATTTTCTGTGTATGTTACGATGAAAATGCAGGCAGAGCAGATGGATTTTTCAAAGGAAGGAAATGGAATCTGTGTGAAAGCACAGTATAGTTTTGGAAAACAGATGTCAAAAGAAGATTCCGACATTTTGATGGATGGAAAATGTGTTGACAAGCATGCGTTTATCGGAATGATGAAATTTGATAAAGAGGATGTCATTAAGAAAGACGGAACTCTTCGGATTCGGATTTTGACGGTTTATCTTCAGGATAAAGAGCAGTCTATCTGCGGTTCATGGAATTTTGAAATCCCGTATACGGTTTATAAAAAAGGGAGTAGAGAGATTGCAGTCAATAAAAAGCTAAACAGTCATTTGGCAGTAAAAAGTGTGTTTGTTTCCCCTTATCAGATTGTTGTGTTTACAAAGGAGAGCGGAGGCGTGCACAGCCAGATTGCATTGTTTGATCAGAACGGCGAGAAGATTTCTTTTGAAGAAATTGGTGAGAAAAAAGGTCCATGGGAGCAGAAAATTTATGCAAGGAGAGGGCGTGTGATAACGAAATTGTATGGTTATGTCACAACGGCAGATAACCTCAAATTGTATCGCGCAAAAACAAGGAAAGAAGCAAAAAAACTTTCCAAGTATCAGTTTTGTGTGGATATTTTGTAGGGGAAATTAAGAAGTAAACTTGATAGAAAGTGAGGCAGCGAATGAAGAAAATAGGTATAGCAGTCATGATACTGGCGGTAATGGGAGTGGCGGTTACCGCAGGTGTTTTTGTCACAGGGCATCCAGAGACGACAAAAGTAGAACAGAAACACGAAAAGATAAAAAAGGAAGGAAAAGCGTATGCCGGCAAATACCGGATGAACATATTGCTTGACACCAACAACAAGGTTCTTTCCGGAACGGTCCGTGCGACACTAAAAAATGCGACCGATGATGATTTGAAGAGTATTTGCGTGCGCAATTGGGCAGCCGCTATTTTGCAGGAGAAAACGAACCAGAAAAAGAAAGTGTGCAAAACTGAGATAACCTCCGCAAGAATCGGAGGACATATTTTGCAGATTGATAAAAAAGAAGATGCGTCAGTTCTTTATTTATCCGATAAGAACCGGGTTTTAGCACCGGCCCGCGAGTGTGTAACTGTTGAATTTTCATTCCGCACCGAGATTCCCAAACAGAAAAACCGATTTGGCTATATCTCTTATGACGGGCATGAAATGTATCAGCTTTCGTTTTGTTTTCCCTGTATCTCTCGCTATCAAAAGGGGGCGTGGAACGAAAATCCTTATGTGGGTGACAACGATGAGACGTATGTGTATGAGGCAGCAGATTATGAAGTTACATTCCGGCATCCGAAAAAATACACGATTGCAGCAACCGGCACGCAGCACTCTGTGCAGGATGGAACAACGATTACCGGCAAAAAGTTAAGAGAGTTTGCAGCGGTTTTGTCGGATGATTTTTGCCGGCTGGATGCGAAGACCGGCAGCACAACGATTTCAATTTTGGGACCAAATTATGAGAAAAATCAGAGCTATTACAAATATTCCATGCAGCTTGCGAAAGAGGCAGTCCGCATTTTTTCGGAAAAAATAGGTTCGTATCCGTTTTCACAGTTAAAAATCGTGCATTGCTTTATGAACAGCGCGATGGAATATCCGGGGCTTTGTATGATTGGCATGCCGGATGTGAAGGACTTTCGCAAAATTGTCAAGAATTCTTACGGGGGACTGGAAGCGCATGTTCCGCATGAAATCGCTCACCAGTGGTTTTATGCTGCAATCGGCAACGACTCGTACAAGGAGCCGTGGCTTGACGAGGGCTTTTGTGAGTTCTGTGAAGACGTGTTATTCCCTTATTATGCAAATAAAAAATTACAGAAAAAACTGTGGAGCGACAAGTATTCCACCCGCAAAGACATGGACCGATGGTTCCGAAAAATCGTCATCCCCCAGTCCTCCCGCACCAAAGCAATCAATCGAAGCGTAAGCGATTATCAGGACAAGACGGACGAATACTCAAACTCTGTTTACGAGGGCGGCAAACTATTCCTGTATGAACTGTGGAAAACAATGGGCGATAAAACATTCTTTCAAATGCTGCATAAATATTATCAGACATATCAATTTCAAATCGTAACAACAGACGACTTTTTGAAAATTGTGCGGTCGTATGGAACGGATAAGAAAGTTGAAAGAATAATAGGGAGATACATAGAAGAAAAGTAAATATGGAAAAGGTATTTGTTGAAAATCTTTTCAGTATTCCAGTAATTTAATAAAACAGCTTTGTGAACCCGTGGGTTTTGAGTACGTCGGTATGAGGCACTGGTAGTTTCAGTGTCCATACCGCTACGTACTCAACGAACGAAAGTGCCCTCGGGACATAAAGCTGTTTTATTCAATTACGGAAACTGAAAAATTCCAACAAACCCTTTCTGCATCAAAGTTGATTTTTTTCTCCAAAATGAGTATACTTACGTTATAAACTTGAGAAACCATATCTCAAACCAAGGAGGATGCCAAATGAAAATCAAGAGGATTGCGCACCGCGGTTTCAGTTCGGAGGCGCCGGAAAACACGCAGGCGTCATTTGCAATGGCGGTAGAAGGGGATTTTTATGGCGTGGAATGTGATATCTGGAAATCAAAAGATGGCGTTTACGTTGTCAGCCACGATGGACATTTGCGCAGGATGTGCGGGATTGACCGCTGGATTCCCCAGATGACTTTTGGGGAAGTAATCAGCTATCCGGTGACAGCGGGGAAAAAGAGAGAGGAGCATCCCTTGCAGCATTTGATTTCTTTTTCACAGTATTTGTCCATTATGGCGCGGAGTGAAACGATTCACCCAATTGTGGAATTGAAGATGGATTATACAACTGTAGAACTAAGAGAAATCGTTAATCTGGTGAAACAAAAGGGACTTCTTGAGCGAACTGTTTTTATCAGTATGCACCTTTTGGCACTATTACGTTTGAAAGATATCGGAATCCCGGCGTCAAGGCTTCAGTACGTTTATGGGGCGGTTGGCGGCAATAAGTGGACGAAAGTTTCGGATGAGCTGATTGCATGGCTTACCGAAAATGAGATTTCACTCGATTCACGTTACACGCTTGTTTCCAAAGAAGATGTGGAAAAACTTCACAAGGCGGGGCTTTTTGTCAATGTCTGGACGGTGAACAAAGAGGAAGAAATGAAGCGTCTCTTGGATGAAGTTGGTGTGGATATGGTAACGACCGAATACTATTTTGAATGATTGGAGGGTGTTTATGAGTTTATTAAAACAGTTGAAATGGAATTTGATTTTGCTCGCAGTAATTTTTATTGCACTTGGTATCGTTTTGATTCTTTGGCCGGGAGCAACGATGAAGACGATTTGTTATCTGTTGGCAGCGATGCTTTTGGCGTTGGGCGTGGCATCGTTAATCAACTACCTGCGAAAAGATATCAGTGGTATTATTTACCGTTATGACCTCGTGGTTGGATTGTGTGCGATTCTCGGTGGAATCCTTGTGATTGTAAAAGTGGATAAACTGACCGATTTAATTCCGGCGGTACTTGGCTTTTTAGTGACGATGAGTGGAATTTTGAAGATGCAGAATTCGGTTGATATGCTTCGCCTCGGACATGGTACGTGGCACGTGGCGTTTGCGATGGCAATTGTAAATATTGTTGCTGGGATTGTGCTTTTGATGAATCCGTTTGAGGCAGCGCAGATTTTGATTATGTGCATCGGAATTGCTTTGGTCTACAGCGGTATTACAGATTTGTATGTGACGATTTCGATATCGAGAAGATTAAGTAAAATAAAGACAGAAATCGTAGTAGCAGAGGAAGATTCCGAAGAATAAAAAGACTGGAAAAGGAGATTACTATGGCGCAGTATCATTCATTATCAAAGGAGCTGCAGGAGCGGATTTTAGAGGACAGGGAGAAACATAAGAAAAATCCGTATGCATTTCCGGATGAGAAAATCGTGAGACGACGCGTGGACCACGATAAGGCGAATTTGTGGCGTCCGGCGTTTGTGCGGGATGTGGAGAAAATTATGCATGTGCCGTATTACAACCGTTATTCGGATAAGACGCAGGTATTTTCCTTTTACCAGAATGATGACATTTCAAGGCGTGCCCTGCATGTTCAGCTCGTGTCACGCATCGCAAGAAATATCGGCAGTGTGTTGGGACTCAATGAAAGTTTGATTGAAGCCATTTCTCTGGGACATGATATCGGTCATACGCCGTTTGGCCATGCCGGCGAGCGGATTCTGAGCAGTCTGTATCAGGAGCATACCGGTCGTTATTTTAATCATAATGTACATAGCGTCCGCGTGCTGGACGATATGGTAAACTGGAATATCAGTTTGCAGACCTTAGACGGAATCCTTTGCCACAATGGCGAATTGGAATTAAAAGAGTACCGTCCATGCGAGATGTCTACCTTTGTAGAATACGATAAAAAGGTGGAAGCATGCTATGTCGATGAGAAGGCAATCGGCGAGTTGATTCCGTGCACGTTAGAGGGCTGCGTGATGCGTATCTGCGATATTATTGCCTATCTTGGCAAAGACAGACAGGACGCAATGCGCCTGAATTTGCTAAAAGAATCACCATTTACCGCTGGGGCGATTGGCACCACCAACGGTGAAATTATCAATAATTTCAGTGTCAATATTATCGAAAACAGTTATGGCAAAGATTATTTGAAAATGGATGAGGAATATTTTGACGCTTTGCGGCAGGCGAAAAAAGAAAATTACGAAATGATTTATAACAATAAGTCGCTCAACGATTTATATGAAAATGAAATCCGCCCAATGTTTGGTGAATTGTATGAGGAACTTTTGCGCCAGGCAGAAAGCGGAGACAAATCTTCTGTTTTTTACCGCCATCACATGGCATACATGGAGAAAAATAATTTTTATGTCAAATCCCATGTCAGAAAGCCGTATGCCGAGCAGGAGAAAAATCAGCTTGTCGTCGATTATCTTGCCAGCATGACGGATGATTATTTTATCGCACTTTACCATTATTTATTTCCTAAAGGAAAGCATGATGTCAAATTTGTCGGGTATTTTGATTTGTAGGAGTTTTCATTGACCCCATAGGATGTTTCGTGATAAAATGTGTTAGATACTAGGGGTAAAAGGTACAAAAGGCGTTCGTGCCAGCACGAAAAGGCTTTTACACAATATTATTAGAATCAAATGAAGAAGGAGGAAACTAATTTTGAATAAGGAATTAGTCATCGTATTGGACTTTGGCGGTCAGTACAACCAGTTAGTTGCGCGCAGAGTCCGTGAATGCAATGTATATTGTGAAATTTATTCGTATAAAACGGATTTAGCAAAAATAAAGGAAATGAATCCAAAGGGCATTATTTTGACCGGCGGACCAAACAGCTGCTATGAGGATGGTGCTCCTTCTTATGATAAAGCATTATTTGAAATGGGTATTCCGGTACTCGGCCTTTGCTACGGCGCTCAGTTGATGATGCACGTGCTTGGTGGAACGGTGGAGAAAGCACCGGTTCGTGAGTACGGAAAAACCGACGTTCATGTAAATACCAATTCAGCATTGTTTACGGATGTCAGCGAAGACACCGTATGCTGGATGAGCCATTTTGATTATATTTCTAAGGTGGCACCGGGATTTGGTATCTGTGCACATACGGCAGATTGTCCGGTGGCAGCCGCTGAAAATCCATCGGAAAAATTGTACGCCATTCAGTTCCATCCGGAAGTGCTTCACACCAAAGAGGGAACGAAAATGCTTTCCAACTTTGTTTACAATGTATGTCATTGTTCCGGTGACTGGCGCATGGATTCATTTGTTGAGCATCAGATTAAGGCAATCCGTGAGAAAGTCGGCAGTGGCCGCGTGCTCTGCGCTCTTTCCGGTGGTGTTGACAGTTCGGTTGCAGCCGTGCTTCTTTCCAGAGCCATCGGCGACCAGCTCACCTGCGTTTTTGTAGACCAGGGACTTCTCCGTAAAAATGAAGGCGATGAGGTAGAAGCAGTATTTGGCCCGGACGGCGACTATGATTTGAATTTCATCCGCGTCAATGCGCAGGATCGTTTTTATGAAAAATTAGCCGGTGTCGAAGAACCGGAGAAGAAGAGAAAAATTATCGGCGAAGAATTTATTCGCGTTTTCGAACAGGAAGCGAAAAAAGTAGGAGCTGTTGATTTCCTCGTACAGGGAACCATTTATCCGGATGTTGTAGAAAGCGGCTTAGGCGGAGAATCCGCAGTCATCAAGAGCCACCACAATGTCGGAGGTCTCCCGGATTACGTTGATTTCAAAGAAATCATCGAGCCTCTCCGTGACCTTTTCAAAGATGAGGTCCGCAAGGTCGGTCTCGAACTCGGCATTCCGGAATACCTTGTATTCCGTCAGCCATTCCCGGGTCCTGGACTTGGAATTCGTATCATCGGCGAGGTAACTGCTGAAAAAGTTCGCATCGTGCAGGACGCAGACGCGATTTACCGTGAAGAAATTGCAAAAGCCGGTCTCGACCGCGACATCAACCAGTATTTTGCTGCCCTCACAAACATGCGCAGCGTCGGCGTTATGGGCGATGAGAGAACGTACGATTATGCCGTTGCGCTTCGTGCCGTGAAGACTATTGATTTCATGACCGCAGAAAGCGCAGATATTCCGTTTGAGGTGCTGCAGACTGTAATGACGAGAATCATAAATGAGGTTAAGGGAGTCAACAGAGTATTCTATGATTTGACTAGTAAGCCGCCTGGAACGATTGAGTTTGAATAATACCAGAACAAAGATGTTGAGCGATGAAGTTTTATATGAAAGAACTATGTGGATTGTTGCTGGGAAAAAGGGACTATAGTAATGATATTCCGCATTTTGTCTTAGACCAACTTTAAATTGACACTAAGAAATTAAAAGCATTTTCATCACCAAAGGTGTTGCCAGAAATGATAAAAAATTTATTTAAAGGAACGTATAGTACACAGGTGGGAAGAAAAGTTGGGAATTTAGTTGAAGAGATGTTGCGGAAACATATAGGTAATCAATATGTATGCAGAAAGAAAATTTTTGATCGAAATATTGATTTTGTGATTTCTAATTTACAGAAGTCGCAAATTTTAATAGAGGTTTCTTATATGGTACCTACCGGCAGTGGTCAGTCAACGAAACTGGAAACTATGATAAATGTTGTTAAGGAAGTAATTAACAGAAACATGCATGATAATGACAACATGATTTTTATAAACTTATTGATGGTGCAGGCTGGCTTGCTCGCCAAAAGGCTCTAGAGAGAATTTATTCTGCTTCGGATTATGTACTTAATTTGAACATTCTAGCAACTTTTTGATACATTTTGGATTTCTATTGTAAATAGAGAAATAAGTTGTGAGAAAGTTGTCTGTTCTTTTTGGGAAAAGTGCTGAAGATTTGATGAGAAAGGTTTTGAACTGGAATAGGAGGAATTTTATGCAAGAGGTATCAATTACTACAGAAGGAATTCAGAAGAATTTAAAGAATTTTAAACCTTTAGATGCATTATGTGAATATATATGGAATGGATTTGATGCTCAAGCAGATAGAGTAGATGTCAGATTACAAACAAATGAATTCGGATTGATTAATATGATTTCAATTGTGGATAATGGTACTGGTATTGTATACGAAGAACTTGGTGATAAATTCAAAACATTTAATGATTCAAAGAAATATGATAGTTCCAAGAAAGTAAATCATTCGCTACCTCATGGCAGACAGGGGATTGGTCGGCTAACCTTTTTTGCTTTTGCACAGCGTGCGAGTTGGACTACAGTGTATGAAAAGGATGGAAATAAATATGAATATTATATTGATATGGAAAAGGATACTTTGAATCAGTACGATGACAATGGAGGAGAAACGCCAAAGATTACGGATAAGGATGTGGGAACAGAAGTTGTTTTTACGCAAATTCAGCAATTTTTAAAAGAGGAGATTGTTAAAAGGATAAAAAATGAATTTTTTTGGTTTTTGGAATTAAATAAACATAGAAATTTTCGGATTTTTGTTGATGGAGAGAAAGTAACATATGACGATTTCATAATAAATAAGATTCAATTTGTCCCTGAGGAACAATTGGCTCATAAATATGAAATATCAATTATTCAGTGGAATCAGAGTCTTGGAAAAGAATTTTCAAAATTTTATTTTATTGACTCTGATAATGAAGAAAAGTATAAAGAAGCAACAAAACTTAATAAAAAGTCGGATGGCTTTTTTCATAGCATATTTATAAAAAGTTCCTATTTTGATGATTTTTATTTTGAAAAGGAAATGGACGGACAGGCGTGTCTTTTACCGAATAAAAACGAACCAGAATATAGAAATTTAATGAATTCTATTAATGATTTTTTGTATAAATTTCGGAGACAATATTTAAAAGGAGCTTCGGATAAGTTTATTGATAAATTAATTGATTCAAAAATTTATCCAGAATTTAATGAGAGTAATCCTTTTGACACTTATCGAAAGAGTGAATTAGACAATTTAGTCGGTACATTATATGCAGCACAACCTAAAATTTTTACTAATTTGAGCGATGACAATAAAAAAATTACTATTAGCTTATTGAAGCTTATAATGGATGCGGAAGATAAAGACAATTTGTTTAAGGTTCTTAAACAAGTTGTAGATTTAGACGAGGATGAATTGGCAGAACTGGCAGGTGTGTTGAGATATACTTCGTTGTCTAATATTACCCGTTTAGTAAAAATGATTGAAGATAGGCAAAAGGTCATTCAAGGTCTTAAAGAATTAGTGTTTAATAAAGAAATGTATGCGAAAGAAGTTCCGCATATTCAAAGCGTAGTAGAAAATCATTATTGGCTATTTGGAGAGCAATATAATTTAATTACGGCCGCAGAACCAGATTTTACGCTTGCACTCAAGGGATTGATTTTGGCAACTACTGGGAAAGAGGAAGATGTAGATATTGATCATGAAGACAAAAATAAAGAGATGGATATCTTTATGATAAGACAGGATAGAAAAGGTGATGTGACAGAGAATGTGGTCGTTGAACTTAAGAGGCCTACAGTTGCACTTGGAGAAACACAATTATCACAGGTGAAAAAATATTTACAAGTGATACGTAAGGAAGATCGCTTTAATATGGGGAATGTTAAATGGACATTTTACTTAATAGGGAACAAATTTAATACAAGTGGATTCCTTGAAGGTGAATTGGAGAATAATAGAAATCATGGTGAACAACATCTTGTTTATTGGGTTGATAATGGAATGACTAAAATATATGTGTTAAAGTGGAGCGAAATCTTCGATGAATTCTCCAAAAGACATGAGTATTTGTTGGATAAATTAAAACTCGAAGAAGAATTGTGGCTTAAGCAACATGATAATGCTGATAATGTTGTGGATGATGTAATATATAATTCAGCAATGTTGGAGAAACCATTGATTCCTAAGAAATCAAAATAAATTTATTTCAATGAGTAGTTTTGGATAGTCTGATTAAAAGGAGGATTTGGGTAATGATTAGCAAATTGGAATATGATATTAAAGAAAAATATGGTTATGAACTGAATGAAATTAGTAATAAATTGAATCAGCTTGAAACTGGAAGAATATATGAAAATGGTGGTTCTAAAATGGACGGAAGTTTAGCCACAAATATAAAACAACTTCGTGAAATGATAGGTGAATTATTATTAAAAATACAGAACGGTAAGGATGGTACGGATGATGAAATAGCAAAGTTATTTATAAATAAAGATAATTAATGATGGCTACTAGAATAAACAAAATAGTAAAGCTAGTGGGCTAATGTAGTGATTTGAAATATAACTAAAAATTTATTTGATGATATTTATCATAGTTTGTCGGTTGGCAGAAAGTAATGGAAAAAAACGGAAATGTAAGATGATGCAGAAAGCTAAAGGTCTTAAAAATATTGAGAAGTTGATTTGCTCATATTTTCAAATATAGTTAACACTATCGTATTTTAAATAGTAGTTGCATATTTAATGTACATTCGCTATAATAATGGTAGTACATTGGCAACAGAAAATTAGTAAGCAAAAATAAAGTGAAATATTGGAAGAATTTAAACAAGACCTAAACAAAATAGTTTAAGAAAAATGGTAACTTTGTCGAGTTTGAATAAGCTGTAAGCAGTGCAGTCGCAATCCGAAAATCATACGTCGAATGCTTGCATTCGTAAAGATGATTTTTCGTGTGAGACTATACGACGCCGGCCGTCATGAGGATGGAGCGAAGCGGAATCTGAATGGGTAATGCGGGGGGGTATATCAATAAGAAATTCTCTAGTCTTATCGATTTTTATTACAATGCATAAGCCAAGATTTAGATATATGGTTTCTTCGGCAAACAAAAACGACTTTGTGGTTAGAACGTTAAAGGTTCATTGCATAATATTCTGTTGAAAGTTCGTGTGCCAAGTATTGTTGTAGATATGGGAAATAATAATGTGGCATTTAGTAATAAGAAGATTGACATATTTTTGTGGAAAAATGGACATTTATGTGGTAATATATATATGAACAAAGATAAAAACACAACGCAAGGTAATCTTGCAGAATTGGTAGGTAGTTCAGTCATTCCGATTGGTGTAAGTAGCCTTTACTCCTTAGGAATGTCCGTTTTTTGTTCATTACAATTATTTTAAGGAGAAATTGTAATGGACAAAGCATCAGGTAGACGACAGTTTTTTTGGGAGAACCATTTTTGATAGGTGTTTTTGAATGAATATCAGAGGGGGTATCTGTATGCAAGGCTACATTTGGTGCAGAACCAACGGACTGTGAAATTTATCATTTTGTCCTGGAAAACTATTATCGGTTAAGATTTAGTCCGTCTGAGGAAATTGATGTAAAGGAAACAGCTTGCAGTCCTAAATGGGTACAGCGTGAAGTACACGGGATGGGGATAAAATCGTAACAGATTTTGAAATTACAGCAGTAGCAGTTTGAACTGAAATAGCAAAAAAAGGAAAGAAAAGCATAGGGGCAGGTAGTTTTTAGCTAAACATATTGAATGAAAGGATAAATTCATGAGAAAGAGTGATAATTTGATATATAATTTGTCAAAGAAAATGTTGCTTTTTTTGTTTGTGTACTATTTTATAATTTTGATTATGGGAGGGATTTCTGCAGTTATAATTGCATGTATTTTAATGAAAGAGGTGCCTAAAGAGCAAATTATGGAACTGGCATTTGTTGTATCCATAGCAGTTAGCGGAATGCTATGCAGCGTTCAATATATTAAGAGATTATATAAGGCTTGTTTGACAGATAGGATTGAAATAAGTAATGATTTGATAAAATGTATTGGGAATGTTACATATTTTATTTTTAGACCTTTTTTTGCTTTTGCTTTTGCAATAGTGATGGTATTTATGCTGTTATCAGGGATGTTTGTTGTTACTGGAAACTTGGATTATATTTTAAATAAGAAATTTGTATATTTATGCGTTGTTATATCAAGTTTTTTGGGATATTCAGTTGGTAATTTGTTAGACAGGTTTGAGAAGGTTAGTAAAGAAAAAGTTTCTAATATATTATAAAAACACGAAAGGAATGTGATGTTTATGGCTAATGAAAGAAAAGAACTTATTAATGAATTACAAAAGTTGGCAGAAGAAGTTTTGGGATTAAAACAAGAACATCGTCAAAAGCGCCCTATTGTTATTGAGTTTAGTGGTTCTCCAAAAGCGGGAAAAACTTCGTGCATTAATTCTTTGGAATTGTTTCTAAAACGTAATGGATTTTCAGTTAGTATAGTACAAGAGAGAGCAAGCGTTTGCCCTGTTAGTGATAAGCAAAGTCCAATGTTTAATTTATGGACTGCTTGTATGTCATTGGCAGGACTTATAGGAACACTTGAAAATAAGAAGAACCAAGTAGATGTTTTGATTTTGGACCGAGGCATTTTTGATGCATTGTGTTGGTTTCAGTGGCTTGTTGATAATAAAAAAATGGAAAAGGAACAAAAAGAAATAACAGAGAACTTTTTACTCATGGGCGAATTGGTAAAGTGCATAGATATTGTGTTTGCTTTTTGTGTTTCTCCTCAAATATCTATTGAAAGGGAGTATGCGACATTGCTTACGGATAAATTGGGGAGTATTATGAATAAAAAAGTATTGGGGGAATATTTGGAAGCAATTGAAAATATAATAGTTAGTAAGAGTAACTTTTTTCACAAGGTATTTAAAATTGAAACTTCTAACAAAAACCAGGATGAGGTTGGCAAGGAGGTTACAACAATAACGCTTGGAACATTAAAGGATCTGCTTATGGAACGTATTGGCTATTTTGAAAAAAATGAAGCTTTGAAAGAAGTCCTACTATCAAAAAAAGTATTTGATTCCGTTCAGTTAGAGGATGTATTAAGTCCAATTAAATTTGATTTGAGGGATAAGGTTGAAGAAAATTCTGATTTATTGCAACCTATACCAATAGCTATAATTACTAATAAGAGGAAAAATAAGATATTGGTAATTAAAAAGAATAAAAATGCGATGTCTGAATATTCACCTGAGAGAGATAAGATTTTACTTTATATCGGTGGACATTCACGTTATGAAGATGCAACGGAGGTAACTTCTCATGATTTTGTTTCAATCTGTAAAAGTACTTTAAAAAGAGAAATAAAGGAAGAAATAGGTATTTCTATAGCATTAAATGGCATACAGCCGTTTTATATATATACGCCTTTTAATGAGCGGAGTGAAAAACATTTAGCTGTTTGTTTTTTGGTTCCTGTTGATGAAGATGGAATAAAATTGCGTTTGGATTCTAATGAGTTAATACTTAATAAGGGTAAAAGTAAAAGTGGAAGATTTTTAAACATTGATGAAATATGCCAAGAAGTCGAATTAGAACAATGGAGTGTAATGATTTTGAAACATTGTTTTAATGTGGATTATAAATCAAGTAGTCAATTAACATTATTTGATGATTAAATAGCATATTTATATGCAATTTTGGAAGAATATGGATAATAAATTTATCAAAAATCAGAGGAAAACAGCCAGTTCAAGTTATCTGCCGAGGAGTTTGAATAGCAGATATTTGAACCACAAATCCCTATTTTACGGGGGGTATTAAGCTTTACGATGTTAAGAAATGAGGTGTCATTACTTTCCTTACTCAAAATTACCATTATTCTTGTGATGTGCAGCTTCTGGTAAAAGAGCAATCAAATATAGTTGCGGATAGAGTGGTAAAATGTAGATTACATTGAAATTAGTGTCTGAATATCATAAAATCTGTCGCAACTAGAGTAGGTATTTTTAGTAAGTTCAATCGGGAAACTCAACCTTTGGAGTGAGGATCCTGAGAGGTGCCTGTTTTAGCGGGAACCTATATATTGTAAAGAATTGTTAAATTCAAGGAATTTATTTATGCTATATATTTGGGCTATCTAACATCATATTGAATACATCGCATAGTGGGGTGGGATTATAAACTCCAAGAGAGCGTGGAACTTATAAGTATATTCATCACAATTTAAAATAGATGCTTGAATTATTGGCCCCCCTTCTTTAGTGAGAGAAATAACGGTAGTTCTGCTTTGACTTGCCAATTATCATTAAAAATGATAATGAGTAATGTCTGGTTCCAGATATAAATAATCGAAAATATCAGCATTGTTCAATTTATCCGCCAGTAGCTGTCAATCTATTTATTTTTTTTAGCAGAATAAATCATCTTTTTCTTTATTTGCGTTATGGTTAGGAAATTGATTCGATCAATCAACTAGCTGCTGATACTTGTCCGGATAAAGTTGCGAATAAGTATCGTGTGGGGGCATGCTTAAGTTGCTTGATGATTTCTAGAAAAAACAAGGTCAATTAGCATATTGTTTCATCCTTTTTTGATTTGTTAAAATAATATTTTGTCGATATTTACGACATTATAGAGCCATGACATATACTTTTAGATAGCGATATAGAGAAAATTCGATATAAAAAAATCTTTTTTGTTTGCATATTCTTGAATCAAAAATATTACTATATTTCTTTTTTTGTATAATTTTTGTTAATGTCAATTCTTTTGCTTAGACGGATATCTACGATAAGTCTAAATTTTCAATTATAAGTTGCATGCTAGGCAAAAAAACATTATAATATAAAAATATATAGTAAAGATGTTATGTGATTTGATAAGGTTGCGTATATATGACAGATATAGATAGAAAACACACGTATAATGTTCACATATTACAGAGGATATTGGAACTAAACACCAAATTGTGTGAATTATTTGGATGTGAGGCAAGCGTACGTTTAATTTTTACAAATGTATGGCTTGATTAGTTATAGAAATTGGAGGATAATTATGAGTAATATTAATAAAAAAAGTTGTGCCCCTCAAGTGGTTTCAATTTTTTCAGGATGTGGGGGACTTGATTTGGGATTCCATATGGAAGGTTATGAAACAATATGGGCTAATGATTTTGCTGAATGGGCAGTAAAATCGTTTGAAAAAAATCTAGGAAAAGTGATACATCTTAAAGATATAACCCAAATAAACCCTTATACTGATAAGAGCATTCCTGTTTGTGATGTTGTATTAGGGGGGTTTCCTTGCCAGGACTTTTCAATCATATGGAAACAACCGGGATTGAATGGAACTCGTGGTGGATTGTTTAGACATTTTGCGGAATTTGTAGATGCAAAAAAACCAAAGGCGTTTGTGGCGGAAAATGTAAAAGGGCTTATTACTGCAAATAGGGGAAAAGCAATTGAGACCATAATAAAGGATTTTGAAAGTATTACACCAGGATATGTGGTTAAGCCACATTTATATAATTTTGCAGAGTATGGTGTTCCGCAGTTTCGAGAAAGAGTGTTATTTGTAGGAGTGAGAATAGATACTGGATTTGATTTTATTCATCCGTTGCCTACTCATGGACCGGATGCTAAACAGCCATATGTTACTGCTGGTGACGCTTTAAAAGGCGTTAAGGATGTGCCATATAATAATGAATTAATTAATATAAAAGAAAAAACAAAGAAAATGTTAGAAATGATTCCGGAGGGAGGAAATTTTAAAGACATACCAGAGGATAGTCCTTATCATGTAAAAGGTATGATTAGTCATGTGTACCGACGTCTTAAATTGGATGAGCCTGCAAAAACAATTATTGCAGCGGGAGGTGGAGGAACATGGGGGTATCATTATCCTGAACCACGACCATTAACAAACAGAGAAAGAGCTAGATTGCAGTCTTTTCCTGATGATTTTGTTTTTGAAGGAAGTGTCACGGAGGTAAGACGCCAAATAGGAAATGCAGTTCCGCCAGAGGGAGTTAGAGAAGTTGCAAAAAGATTGTTGCCACTATTTACCGGAAAATATGAACCAATTGATTTGAAGCCAGAATATAATAAGATGAAGAAAATGAGTGTTAAAGAGAGGTTACAATATGTAACATCGCAAATGAATTAGGGAGGTTGAATATGGAATTATTGTTATCAAATTATCCGCCTATGAAAACTAAGTATCATACTTTTTCAGAGATGTTTTATAGCATGGTGCCCAAATCGACGGAAATAGATATTGCTGTAGGGTATGTTACATCCGATTCATTGATTGAATTGAAGAAGATTGTTGAGTTAAATACTTTAAAAGCATTACGTTTAACTATTGGAATGCATTATTTAGAACATTTTACAAAAGTACAATACAATGCAGCTATGAGTTTAAATCGTTTTTTAAGAGAAAACAAATGTGGAGAAGTGCGATTAGTGACGCCGTTTAAATATCATGGAAAGCTGTACACGTACAGTAATGAACAGGGAGTGTTTGGGGGAATTGTTGGATCAAACAATTTGAGTAGTATTGTTGAAGGTGGTGCGCGTGTATACGAAAGTGCTGTTTTTTTAGACGATAAAAAAACAGTAAATCAAATGCATAATTTTATTACCGATTTAGTGAGAACTTCGACAGAAAATATTGAAGATTTACATATCGACAATTTTCGAGAAATTAATCCTCTTTTAGAGGGACATGAGTATGTAAAAAACGTGAAGCCTGAAGAGATGCGAAATATAATGAGGCAGCGTACAGACATATCTTTTGAAATACCTATAAAGCCATATGAAGTTTCTCCACAAAGCAATTTGAATGCTTTCTTTGGAAAAGGAAGAGAATCCAAAAATGGTCTTATAAAACCAAGGCATTGGTATGAAGTAGAAGTTATTGTTCCAAAGAGTATTACGGAGCAGAATGGGTATCCAAAAGCAAAAAGTCCAGAAGCAATTTTTGAGGTGGTTACTGATGATGGATGGGCATTTAAGTGTAAAGTAAGTGGGGATTATAGTAAGAATTTTAGGTCAGAAGGTGATTTGAAAATTTTAGGTAAATGGTTGAAAGGTAGACTTGAAAATGCAGGAGTATTAAAAGTTGGTGACCCTGTCACAAAAGATACATTAAAGGCATATGGAAGAAACACTTTTACTTTAACCAAAATAGCAAGAAATGGTTTGTGGTATTTAGATTTTGGAGTGAGAAAATGAATTATTTAGAACAGTATTTAATGAGAATTAATAAAGAAAAGGATAGTTCTTTGGCAGAATCAATTAATCAGACTGTACAAGATGTAGTTCCTCAATACATATCAAAATTTTCTTTTCGGGAACATGTTGTTAGTTTACTAGTTGGGGATGTACAAAGTGGAAAAACTAGTCATGTGTTTGGACTTATGTGTGCTGCAGCAGATGAGGGGTTTGTAAATTTTATATTCCTCACAACGGATAATATATTGTTGCAACAACAAACATATAGAAGAGCAGAAAAAGATTTGTGTGATTTTTGTATATGTGACGAAAATGACTACTTGAAATTTTTTCAAAACAACATGAAAAAACCTTGTGTTATTGTTCTTAAAAAGAATGGGAGAATTTTAAAACAATGGAAAAATAATTTGTCTTCCAGTAATTTTGTGGCAGGAAATCCTTTGTTTATTGTAGATGATGAAGGTGATGCAGCAAGTTTGAATACTAAGGTAAATAAAAATACAAGGAGTACAATTAATAGAAATCTTGATGAAATAAAACGGACTACAACAAGCAGTATATATATGCAAGTTACGGGAACTCCGCAATCAATTTTGTTGCAGTCACGAGAAAGTGGATGGAGGCCATATTTTATATATTATTTTAAACCTGGAAAGAACTATTTAGGTGGAGATTTTTTCTTCTCGTTAAAGTTGCCACCGTATATTATTCTAACAGATAATGATGAAGCAACAGATATATTAGTGGACGAAGAATTTCCAGAAAATGGGCTAAAGAATGCGTTAGTTACACATTTATTGACATCTGCCCATATTATGCTTAATGGGGGGAATGTATGTAATTTTTTGATTCATCCAAGTGTAAAAATTAATCAACATGAGATATTTGCAGGGAAAATAGGAGAATATCTTAATGAAATTTTATTTTCTTATGAGGATGAAATTACCATAAATTTTTTTAAGATGACATATGATAAATTGCGGGAGACAAAAAGAGATTTGGTTGCCTTTGACAAAGCATATAATTATATAATTAATCAGTTGAAGGAAGACAGAATTGGAATATTGGTGCTAAATTCATATTCATCATACGAAGAGAACACACAATATGAAAATGGAATAAATATTCTTGTTGGAGGAAATAGTCTTGGGCGTGGTGTAACAATTCCGAAATTGCAAACCATATATTATTGTCGCGTGGCTAAAAATCCACAGGCGGATACTATGTGGCAACATGCAAGGATGTTTGGATATGATAGAGATCCAGAATTGATGAGGGTATTTATGCCGCCTAAATTATTTAAGTTATTTTCAGATATTAATAGAACTAATAGGGGGATTATTAGACAGATAGAAAAAAATAGTAATGGAAATGACATAAAAATTGTATATCCATTAGGAATGCAACCTACAAGAAAAAGTGTGATAGATAAAAAAACGGTAGGAGTATATTCAGGTGGAGTAAATTATTTTCCATTTTATCCTGTTAATAAAGACATTTCGTTGTTAGATGATATGTTATTTGCATTTAGTGATGATGTTTATTCAGTTAGCTTGAAATTAATTGGTAAAATATTGGATTTAGTAGGCTCTGAAGCAGATGATTGGAGTGCAACGTCGTTTAAAGGATTTATAAATTATATGTTGGCAGGTAATCCTTCTCAACAGGGAGAATTAATTGTTAGAAGAAACCGAGATATAGCTAAAGGGACTGGTACATTGTTGTCTCCCAATGATAGAGTGCTTGGTGATAGATACGATGATGTAGTATTGACCATGTATAAAGTTACAGGTGATAAGGGATGGAATGGAAAACAAATGTGGATTCCTAATATAAAACTGCCAAAGGGGACCATATATTATAGTGGAGAGAATATGTTCCAACAAAACAAAGATGCTTCTTGTTCACAGAGTTTATTGAATGATTTAAGTGTTGTGGCAGAATCTGACATGTATATATGGAGTTAAGATAAAATAATTATTTTGCAAAAAATATAATTGAAAAGGTTTGTTGTACCCTAATCAATTTAAAGACATGGGTACAATAAACCTTGGATATAACTTTAAAAGGCAGAAATCAGATTTTGGTAAATCTTTCTTTTGGAGCTGTTAGATACGTTGACAAAATTCGTTGTATTAATCCATTTTTTCAAAAACTCTTTTTTTTCATGCGACATGGAAGTACCATGATATACAAAAAATCCTAGAGCAAAGGTAATATGTTCCATTCTTCCAGATAATTTGATGTTTTCGGCATCAATAAAATTCATAACATTTTGAAGAGCTTGTAATGTTATGTTAAATAATTGATGCAATTGGTCTGCTTCAAGAGTTGTTAGTTTTTTTTCTTTTGCTGCATCCGAAGGAATTGGTGCTTTGTTTTTGTTTGTTTCGGTAGAAAATAAAAAATCATATCCTGGGTTTAGTGCAGATAATGGGTATGTGGTTCGTGTTGCTTGAGTTGGGAAAAAATTACCATATCCATTAGATTCAATGATGCTCATAAAGGGCTCAATAAATTCTTTGTAGTAATCAACATCCTTGGTTTTTAATCGAGAAAGATTCATTTCTGTAAGTGGAATTTTACTCCCTGCGTTGTTTAGAATTTCGAACCACTTTAATTGTTCTGTTTCTGAAAGGCTATCTGCAAAATTAACAGTATAACTATACCCCATAAATTTATTTCTGATGATGTTAATATAATTTGCAACTCGGGGTTCGAGCATATCAGGATTCTTTTGTAAAAAATCATTATATACTGAAAAATCTTTATTATATATTATAATAGCAGGGATTTGATTACTGTTTAATGTAGAAGTTTTATCTAGAGATATGAATTTTCCTTTTGCCAAATCGAGAACGATGTTACGAAAGTCCTCGTGACCAATGTAACATTTATAATTTGTGGTTGTTCGCTGTTGGCCGTCCGTTAATGAATAAACTTCGCCTTTAATATTTGGGAGAGCTGTTCGTTCTAGCAAGCGCACTTGTTTTCCTAAAGTGGCGTTTTGGGTTTTGTCTTCATCAAATCCAAAATCCAATTTGCACATAGAAATAGGTGCAACGGGCGCAAATCCTGTCATTTGAAAATTCAATAATTCAATAACTTTTTTTTCGGTCCATCTTAATCCGGTTTGAAAGATTGGTAAAACGATTTTATCTTGTGAGATTAAATCACACATTTTGCTTATGGTCATTGTTATCGATTCCTTAGTTGGATCGAAAGAAACACGTTTTTGTAAATTTTTGTTGATTCTAATTTTCATAATGAATCCTCCTTTTTAGTTTTGACGTTAAATGGTTTACTTGGATTATAAACGCTGCATATAAGAAAGTCAATAGGAAATATCAATAAAAATCAGTGCTGCGAATAAAATACATGAAAAAAGAAAAGAAATATTAACGCAGCGTAATTAAGCAGCGGATATAATATGAATTAACATCATATATAATACAGATAGGAAATATCAAAGTAAGAGTCAATTAAAAAACTATATGTCGAGTTAATAATACAGAGTGTGGAAAGTGGAATACAAAGTGTTTTTTGTAAAAATTCGTGTAATAAAAAAGGGTGACTTTAACATATCATTTGATAATATTGTATTTTAGATAAGATAGGTAAATATATAGTAGATATTAGAGTGGTTTCTGAGCGTTAAAGTCGATAATCGACCTTTCCAATACATAGATGATTTTAATTAGCTTCTTTGCAATATGAGTAATAGTTACTTGGTGTTTTTGACTTATGCACGTTTTTGTGTAAAAGATTAAGACAAAAAGCATTAAAGGAAGGCAATTATTAAAAAGTGTGTAATGAAGTTGGGAGGAATCATGTTTTGCTATTCTAATGTCATGAAATCCTGTTTCAGGATCATTTGTTTTCAAGCAAATGCAAGCGTCTGACCGGGATTGAAAGAACTAGATATCACTATATTTTGTGTAAATAACTTTATCTGATATGGAACCAATAAATGGACATTTTATAGTGTAAATACTCTTCTTCAATAAGGTTTATAATCTAAGTTTTTAGCGTGTTTATTTTATGGGAAAGGTTTATATAGCGATAATAAGTTGTTTAATTCTAACCCAAATTAATATTATTGACCTAGACAGTATTAGCAGCAAGTTCCTTGAAATAAATGATGGAATTACCTATCAGGGCAGGAAAATGGTTTCAGTAAATAAAGGCTTGTGGGATAAAATTTCAGAAAGCGAAACAAGGTTGAAGAAAAGTACAAGGTTAACAGAAAATGGATTGGGTTATGTAAAAAAGTACTAAAGCCGAATGGCTCGATATGGATATCAGGAACGTTGCTTAGTATATATTTGATTGGTATGGCATTGGAGCAGGAGGGGGTTAAAATAATCAGTAGCATTACATGGCAGAAAACAAATCCTCCACCCAATTTAGCGTGCCGTTGTTTCACACATTCTACGGAAACTATTTTATGGGCTAGAAAAAATGATATGAAGTTCAAGCATTTTTATTATCAGAAGATGAAGGATATGAATGGCGAGAAATAGATGAAGGATGTGTGGACAGGCTCATTGACAAAGTCATCGAAAAAAGAAAGGAAAACATCCAACGCAGAAGCTAGATTATTTGCTGGAAAGGATTGTATTAGTTTCCGCAGAGGAAGGATAGGTGATATTGGCTCCTTTCTGTGGTTCTAGGACAACCGGAGAAGAGGCGATGCGATTTGGAAGGGAATTTATTGGAATCGATGTAAATGAAGAATATATGGAGATATCAAAAAGAAGATTGGAGAAGTGTGAAATAATATAGCGACACTTAAAAAAGCAACGGAAAAGAGTTGCGTTTTGAAAAAGCAACGGAAAAGAGTTGCGTTTTAAGCCTATTTGAGATAATATAGAGATGAAAAGAGGTGAAGATGTGTGAAATATGCGGCAATAATGTTTGATGTAGTGGAGTCACGAAAATATTACGAACGATATGATGTTCAAAAAGTATTGATGACATGTGTGAATTATTTGAACGAGATATATCGTTGTGAAATAAAGAAAAAAGTGGTATCTAGTGCGGGAGATGAGTTTCAAGGATTATTTTTTGATTTACAATCAGCATTTTTATACATTCGGAAGTTACAGATTTTGATATATCCTATTAAAATAAGAAGTGGAATAGGATATGGGGAAATAAAGTATGATGTAGAAGAATGGGAGTCATCAGCATTTGACGGAGAAGCATACTATTTAGCAAGAGATGCAATAACCGCGATTAAAGGGAAGAAGAGTAATACAATATGCTTCAATACAAAATCGAGATATGATAAATATTTAAATGAATTTTGTGTGGCAGATATGAGTGTTAAGTCAAGGCAATCACAAGTTGCACATTTAATTGAACTTATAGCAGATATTATGTTGCCGATGGTGTATAAAGAGGAAGATGCACAGTTCTATTATTTTATTGCGAAAAAAAAATCTCGATGGATAGAACAAGAGCGATGGAATAAAAGTAGCAGTAGATATAGAGATGTGAAAGTATTGGATGTGGATTACGATTCCCTTTTTTGGATTAGAGAGGAATATGTAAAAAAAGAAGAACCTAAGCTAATGTTTTGCATGGATGAGTTCTGGGCGCGTGGGATGTCAACAAAAATTGCTCAAGTAATGCATACAACTCGACAAAATATTGATAGATATGTTTCGTTAGGAAGAATAAAAGAAAGTAGAACAATGGATAAAGCAATATTTGAATTACTGGGGGAGGATATATGACAGATTATTTAATTTTAATTATTTTACATTTAATAGGTGATTTTTATTTTCAATCAACTAAAGTTGCACGCTGTAAAAATGCTAAAACAGGGGCGATTTGCGGAGATTGCAAGGAAAAATGTAATAGTAGTTCGTGGTGTAATAGGAAATATCTTCTAATTCATTCGTTGCTATATATAGTGCCATTTTGTGTTTTGTATTTTATTATGGAGTGGGAATCTGCAACTGTTATAATTATTGTGTTATTGATAACGCATTTATTGATTGATTTAGGGGCGTGTTATTTTAACAAAAAAACTAGGCAAACGGTGGTGTTTATTCTTGATCAGTTGCTGCATATAGGTGTTTTGTGTACTATACTTCGTGTTTTAAGTGTCTGTTATGATCTTAGTGCTTATTATAAAATGCTAAAGATAGTTTTTTTGGGACTGATGCTGATAATGCCTTGCTCGATAATGATTAATAAATTATTTAATGATATTTACCCAGATTCTGATGATGAGAAGGGAATTTTTGATATTGGTTCTATGATTGGGATTATGGAAAGGATTCTGACAGTGATTTTTGCTAGTTTTGGGAATTATCCAGCTATCGCTATAATTATAACGGTAAAAACTTGGGCCAGAACAAATGATTTGCGGGAGCTGGAGTTTAGAAATAAATATTTGTTGGGGACTTTAACAAGTTTAGTTTTAGCATTATTAATTTTTATTGGTTACAAAATGTTATAGTAATAGTAGGAGGAACATAAAATGTTTATATTCTTTTATAGCGAAATAGGCGAATTAGAACATAATACTATTGTAAAAACCGCTTTTGAAAAGTTGATGTTTGAAAAATTGCAGTCGGAAGGATATTGTGATATTAATCCACTAATAGGGAGACCGAGAACCTCTAAATCTGAAATACAAAATAAATTAAAGAAATTAGATTCTCCGCTGGCTAAAGTTTTTGCAGGAAAGTATGCTACAAATACTGAGGAACTCGAAAAAATAATGCTACCAGTACTTAATGAACTGGGAAAAAAACTATCAAAAAATAAAACTTCTTTTGATGAATACAACTACTTTGCCATTATTTATTTTATCTTTCAAATGTACAAATCTGTTGATAAGAAGCTTGATTGTGTAAAAGAGTTATACACAACTTGGAATGAGCGTGAGCATGAGTATGATATTAGGATGTCAAACGGAATAGTTTTTGATGCGGCTAAGGTTGAGGTGAATTTTATATCTTCAATTAATCAGTACGTAGATTTTTTGGGACAAATTAGAAGAAAAGAGGAGAAACTTTTTTTTCGAGGACACAGTAAAGTTTCTTATGATTTGAAACCGTCTTTATTTCGAAAAGAAGAATGGTTATCAAATGAAAAGAAAATGTATTTAGAATTAATGGCGAAATGTCCTTATGAATTCGAACGATTAGAATCACATATAGAAAAATTGGCAGAAATGCAACACTACGGTTTGCCAACAAGATTGTTAGATGTCACTCAGAATCCATTGGTTGCACTCTATTTTGCATGTGAATCCCAGCATTCGTATTATGGTGAAATAATAATTTTTTCACAGAGTTTGGATTCTATAAAATATTTTCAAAGTGATACTGTTGCAATGCTAGCATCCCTTCCTTTGTTTACTAAAGATGAGCAAATGCAATTTTACCATTCAAGTTTTGTCAAGTCTTCAAATGTGAATGATTTTAATGATAAAGTTGAACGCCTTGTTCACGAGGTGAGAATGGAACGTCCTGGTTTTAAATCGGAAATAAGAGCAGAGGATATAAGAGATGTTGTTGTTTGCATTCCTGCAAGGAAGAATAGAAGAATTGATAATCAAGAAGGTGCATTTATTGTTTGCGGACTGCTTGAGGAAACATATGGTGGTAAAAAGTATAATACATTATCAAATTTGCGATTAAAGCTGGATAATAAAAAGATTACAATTTGCATAATTGATAAAAAAATGGAATTATTAAAAGAATTAGAAAGTTTGGGGATAAATAAGGCAAAGATATATCCAGAAATAGATGATGTGGCAGATTATATAAAAACACACATTGACACAACTGTATAAATATTAAAAATCAATATAAAGCAAAAGGAGGTGTCTATAATATGAGCAAAACCCCAACAGCCTTATCCCCCTGGGATTCTATGCTAAAACGAATTGTATGGAAGCAATTAGGAGATATTCGAAACAAAAAAATACTTGACTTTGGCAGTGGCATAGGAGTAACAGCGGATTACTTAGGGAAAAACAATGATGTTATTGCTATTGAACCAAATGAGGAAAGTGTGGCGGCACGGTGGACAAATAATCAATACACGCAAATGATTGGAAGCGTGGATAGACTGTGTGAATTTGCGGATGAAACCTTTGATTTTATTATCTGTCACAATGTATTAGAGTATACAGAAGATAGAGCAGATATTGTCAGAGAGTTTGCTAGAGTTTTGAAACCACATGGGAAAATTTCAATTGTAAAGCACAATCGGGCAGGGAGGGTAATGCAGATGATAGTGCTTTTAAATGATTTTGAAAAGGCAAATAGTTTGTTGTCAGGAAATGATGGAATGGCGTCAAAGTATGGAGTGATTCATTATTATGAAGATGCAGATATAGAAAATTGGTGTCCTGAGCTTACAATTACGCAGACGCGCGGTATCAGGACGTTTTGGGACATGCAGCAGAATCAGGAGATCCACAAAGATGTTGGCTGGCAGGAAAAAATGATAGAGATAGAGATGCGTGTATCCGACATGAAAGAGTATCAGGATATTGCTTTTTTTCATCATTTGATACTTGAGAAAACCAATAAAAAGAGAGCAATGCCCCCATTGACAAAACCCTCAATTCATGTAAAGATGAGAGAAACCCTTTCCGAACGGCAAGGGCATAATGTAAAATTGGAGGACAGAAAATGAAAGTAGCAGCAGCTTATGAAAATGGAGAGGTTTTTCAGCACTTTGGTCATACCAAACAATTCAAAGTGTATGAAATAGAGGATGGTAAAGTTGTGTCATCTGAAATTATAGAAACAAATGGACAAGGTCACAGTGCTTTGGTAGATTTTTTGCATGAACAGGCGGTTTCTACTGTGATTTGCGGAGGCATTGGCGAGGGTGCGCAAGCAGCGCTTACAGAACAGGGAATTGAGCTGTTTGCCGGTGTCAGTGGACAGGCAGATGAGGCAGTAGAAAAATATATCAAAGGGGAACTTACTTCTACCGGTGCCAATTGTGATCATCACGGTGAAGAAGGTTCCTGTGGCGGACACGAAGATGGCGGATGTGGTTCTGCATGTGGGGGCGGCTGTGGCGGCTGTCACAGTAAACCGCCTTTTGAGGGCAAGAATGTCGGAAAGACGATGAGGGTACATTACAAAGGTACATTTAATGATGGAACGCAGTTTGATTCTTCCTACGACCGTGGTGAGCCGCTGGAGTTCGTTTGCGGTGCGGGAATGATGATTTTAGGATTTGATAAAGCAGTGGCAAATATGGAAGTTGGACAGATTGCGGATGTTCATTTGGAGCCGTCGGAAGCGTATGGCGAAGCGGACCCGGATGCAATATTTACTGTGGAAGTTGATAAAATGCCGGGGGCAGAGGCGTTGGAGGCCGGACAGCAGGTATATCTCCAAAATATGTACGGACAGCCGTTCCCTGTAAAAGTTACAGCCAAAGATGAAAGCACGATAACATTTGATGCCAACCATGAGATGGCTGGCAAAGAGTTAAATTTTCAGATTGAAATTGTAGAGATTTTATAGGAAAATCGGTAAAGGAAAAGTGAGGGCACTATGGAACTTGAAATAAGCGTAGAAGATTTGTTAAACAAAAGAAAAATTGAATCAGACCGCATAGAGTTTAAAGCAGGATGGAACCCGGATGACATCTATCATAGTGTTTGTGCATTTGCAAATGATTACAACAATGATGGTGGTGGATATATTGTTGTCGGTGTTGAAGAAAAAAACGGAGTAGCAGTACGTCCGGTAAAGGGAATTTCGGAATACATGTTGGACGAGATTCAAAAAGAAATGCTTAGCTACAACAATATGATTTCTCCACCATATTTTCCTAAAGCGATTCCGTTGGAAGTTGATGGAAAATGGATTCTTGTTATTGTGGTGAGAACGGGACAGCAGCGTCCTTACAAATCACCAGAACATGTTACCGGTAAAAAGGACAAGAAGTATAATTATTATATTCGTTATCTAACTAGTTCTGTTAAGGCAAATGCTGAGCAGGAAAGGGAATTGATTAACATGTCGGACCAGACTCCTTATGATTGCAGAGCGAATCATAAGGCTGCTTTTGATGACATTTCACCTGTCCTTTTGGAAGATCATTTGAGAAAAACAGGTAGTAAATTAGCAAAACAGGTTAAGGAACGGGGCGTAGAGGAAATATTAGAAGATATGCAGTTACTGGTAGGACCGCCGGAACTACGTTATATTCAAAATGTGGCAATCATGATGTTTTGTGAACATCCAGACCGGTTTTTCCCATACACCTATGTTCAGATGACGTCATTTCCGCAGGGGAGTGTAGAAAATCCAAGTGTAAGCGAGGATTTTCCTAATATTACAGGTTCCGTACCACAGATGATTCAGGCAACAATGGAACGATTTAGAAATCTTTTTATACGAGAAAAAGTAATCAAGGTTCCAAATCAGATGGAAGCTTTGCGGATTAAGAATTATCCGTATCAGGCAATTGAGGAGGCTGTGGTTAATGCTTTTTACCACAGAGATTATATGTCTTGTGAGCCTGTTACAATAGAGATAGAGCCGGATTGCATTAATATTATGAATTTCCCCGGAATCGACCGGTCCATTTCCGAAAAGACGATAGCAGAAGGTAAAAGATTTGTTTCAAGACACTATCGTAACAGAAGATTGGGAGAATTTTTGAAAGAGTTGGATTTGTCAGAAGGTCATTCCTCCGGTATTCCGACAATACAAGAAGAACTGGAAAAGAACGGTTCTCCACGGGCAGAATTCTTTACGGATGAAGATAGACGAGCTATGAGGATTAGGATTCCGATTCATCCGGCGTTTTTGGAAGAAGGCAAAAATGTCATAGAAAATGTCATAGAAAATGTCATAGACATTTCAGAAAAACGAATTCGAGAGTGTATACCAAGCTACTCAAAGAAAAAAGCTGCTAGAGCATTTGAAATTGTAAAAATGATTTCAGATAATTCCAAAGTATCCATTGGTGAAATGAGAATCGAGTTGGATGTGACAGATAGAACAATTGCCAGATATATATCCGAGCTAAAGGAACATAATATTATAGACCGTATAGGACCGGATAATGGTGGCTCATGGAAAATCTTGTTGTAGTAAATGTAAATAAATAATGATATTGAAAGACGATTGCGAGAAGAAATTATGAAACAAATTATAATTATAATACTAGGCTTAGCCTGGGGAGTAGTTAGTTTCTTTTGGCTGGGGTATAGTATATTAACGCTAGGAAACTTTATGGAACAACCAGGTTCATTGGACTATGTCGCTGAAGGGGAGTCGATGCGCATATTTGGATTACTAGGCTGCATTTTATATATCATGGTTTTTGCGCCTATATTATTTTTCTTATATAAACAAAAACGCTATCTATATAGTTTTTTAGTATCAATGCTTTTGGGTGGAATTATTCTTGGTATTTATATATTTGTGCTTAGATGACAAAAGGAAAAATAACGAAAAACTGAGACCGTATTGATATCCCATCTGCCAAGCAGACAGGTTAAATATCAATACAGTCTCATTTTTTACAAATACGGCCGCATGGATTGCTGCAATTTTTCTTCGGTGTCGATAATTTCTTGTGTAAGATGTTTTACTTTATCATCCGCTGCCGGATACTGGTTTAAGTAGCGGTACAGGGATTTGATTCCCATGTTGCAGCCATCGGTAATCAGACTGGCGATGCCACAGTCCGGGTTTTCGCCCATGGTTTTGAAATTGCTTTTCATTTTTGCCATTGCTTTTGCCATGGGGGCAGGTTCTTTGCCCTCGTCATGGTAATTGATTAGCATTTTGTGGGTGTCGTCGCCGAGACGGCAGTGAATGTCATGGCTGTCTTTGAGGACACCGCGCAGGCCATCGTTTTGCACATGGTTCATAACATCATCAATTGAGGAAATGCCCATTTTGATGCCGGCATTGCATTCCCGTAATAATTTAACCGAATCATCTTCCATAAAAATACCTCCTTTGCGGTTGCTTTTCGTTAGTGTTTGCTGCAAAGGAGGAAATTATTCAAAAGAGATTAGTAAAAGAAAAGCTGCCACATGTTTGCCTATAATTTTCTATATAAATACTGTAATATAATTGTATTAGACTGTATGAGAAGAGGGTATCGATTGAAAAGAAGAAAAAAAGAGTCGGTTTTACTGTTTGCAGCGCTCTTTATTACCGGGATGCTTATTTATGCCGGCTTGGCAAATTGGGAGCGGTCACCGCATCTGTATGAGTATGACAAAAAAAGTCTGGCGAAAGAAATAAAAGCAGCAGATGCGAACCGTCAGGCGTCAAAGGAAGAGGATGCAGAATCCAAGACAAGAAAAGAGCCGAAAAAGCAGTGGAAGCGTCAGGAGAAAAAAGATAATTCCATAAAAAAACAAAATACATCAAAGGCAGATAAAAAGCAAACGGATGGAACGGGGGATGAGTCTGTTCCCGGGGGAAAAGACGGCGGAAGTGGTGTGCCGGATTTGCCGGATCAACAGGTGACAGAAGGTGATGGAGGACAGCAGCCGGAAGAAACGGTAGATGATGCCAAGGCGACACAAACGCCGAAACCTTCCGCAGAGCCGGATGATAATCCGAAAAATACGGAGAAGCCTGAGGAGACAGACCGTATTATTTCCCTTTCCTGCGAGTGGAGTGAAAAGGATAATCTTCTTTATGGTAAGGATATTTCCATGGATGGTATGAAGGTGACTGCCAAATATGAGTCCGGGAAAACAAGCCGGCTGGCTAAAGGAGCTTATGTGGTTCGCGGGTTGAACAATAACTCTGTTGGAAAGCATAACATGACAATTTCAAGCGGTGGAGCAGAGTGCCGGATTTCTTATACAATTAACAATTATACGAAATCTCTGACCTATTCATGGCCGACAAAAGATGAGTGTTATACAGAAGAAGATTTTTCGGATGGAGCACTTACCGTTCAGGTTTTGATGGCAGATGGAACCAAACAGGAAATTACCAAATATGAAATTACCGGATATAATGAAAAATTATTTGGCAAGCAGCAGACTTTCACAATTACATATAAAGATAAAGTAATTGACAAAACATTTACTGCTACCGGAACCTGTACATTTCATATGAGAAGTATGAGGATTCGCTGCTATTATTATCGTGATGAGTCGCTTACCGATTTGGCAGGAAGTTATTCGTATGCGGGAAATTATGATTATTACTCAGATGAGAGAGTAAGTTTAAATGCTTTTCGAAAAGATGATTTGCAGGATAAAGATACGATGTATAATAGTAAAAAATATGTTCTCAAATCAGTGGAGATGGAAGAGGCAGATGCAAGCGGTGTTTATGCCAAAAAAGCCACACCGTATCTTGTAAAAGAGCGATTCTTTTATGGAATTCGGATGACCAAAATATATGTGTTGTCTAATTAGCACACGTATTTTTGATAGAAAGAAAGAGAGGATGGATTTGTAAAAATGAAGAGAAAAAGAAATCAGTTATTTGTTACTGCATTGACGGCAGCAATGGCGGTTAGTCTGCTTTCACCGGCGGAGCCGGCTGCAGCAGCAAAAAAAGTGAAGTTTAATGTAAAAACATTGTCACTTACCGTAGGAAAGAAGAAGACACTAAAGATTAAAAATGTAAAGAAAAAAGCGAAATGGTCGATTAAATCGGGCAAGGATAAAATTAAATTGAAAAAGAAAAAGAAAGCAAGTGTTGTTGTCGCTGCAAAAAAAGCAGGATCAGCAAAAGTACAGGCAAAGGTTGGTAAAAAGAAGTATGTATGCAAGGTTGTTGTAAAAGCAAAAACAGTTAAAAATGGTACATCAGCAGGCACTAAAACAACAAATAAGCCGGCAGATACAAAAAATGCCACGAAAAATCCTTCGAACGGACAAAATAATGCAGCTACACAGCCAACAAACAATCCTTCGAAAGACAACCCATCAAAGGATAATCCTGCGAATCCGACAGCTACACCGGCGGCTGATCCGGATGTGCCAAAGAAAAATGAACAGGATGTGAAAAAATTACAGGCATTGATTCAGACTTTGAATCAAAAGGGCGCCGATATTTCGGCTAATTTAGATGACGAATCCGTTTATCATTGGAATAAAGAAGGACGTCTGACGGAAATCTACTGGGGCGAAAAGAAAATTATCGGTGCGGAAATGGCGGACTTTAATGAGTTTACAGCACTCGAAATTCTGGATATCAATAACAATAATATTTCCGGGACCTTTTATGTCGGAGATTTGGCAAATTTGAAGGAATTAAAATGTTACGGAAATAAGATTGATAAGTTGGTTTTGGACACAAATAAAAATTTGCAGGAGCTTGACTGCCATAATAATCAGATTTCGAATACGATACGCTTAAATGACAGCAAGAATCTGGAACGCCTTTATTGTTCGAATAACAAAATAACAGAACTTGATGTGTCCGGCTGTGATAAACTGCAGGATGTGGACTGCAGTAACAATCTTATGAGCAGCTTGAATGTTTCTGATTTGCCTTCATTAAAGAGTTTGAATTGCAGCCGCAATATGTTAAAAGATGACAACTTAATTTTGACAGGAAGTATCGGACTTATTAATTTGGATTGCTCATTAAACGGTACGAATTATGATTTTATTAATTTGAACTTAGCAGGTTTTACAAAACTGGAATCCCTGAACTGTTCTGAGCAGCCGGAAGATGGTGGTACTTCGGCAGATGATACGATGGAATTTGACATCTCGGCATGTACCGGTCTGAAGACTTTGAATTGCTCATATTGTTCGATTGAAACATTGGATGTTTCAAATTTGTCAAACCTCGAGACAATTGATGCTTCCGGATGTAATTTATCCGAAATCACATTGGATGGAGCGGTAAAACTTTCATCATTGAATATTAACTGCAACGAAATTACGGATTTGCATATTCCTGAGACAAATGAAATCAAAACACTTGATTGCAGTGAAAGTTTAGGAATTGAAACAATTAATTTTGCAGTATTAACAAAGTTAGAGTCATTGGATGTATCGGATTCTTATGTGCCGGAGCTTGATTTTTCAATCTGTCCGGATTTGCAGGTGTTAAATGCAATGAATACAGGTTTTGGTAATCCTGATGCTACAACAGATAATGAAGATTTACCAAATATTGATATTGATTTGAAGTCAAATGCTAAATTGAAAGACATTGATATGTCAATGGTTAATGTAAATGTACTTACTTTGCCGGAAAATGACATCGTTGCAAATCTTTCCGCTTCAAACAGTGCGGTTACGCAGATTGTGAATCTTGAGAAACAGTTAGGGCTGGAAACATTAAATATTGCCGGCACAGGAATTTCTGCGTTGGATTTATCAGCGAATACAAACTTGAAACAGGTTAGTTGTACAGAGAGCCAGAAGACCGGAATTACCGGAGTGGATGAGAGTATAATTTATATTGTTCCCGATGATTCCGACGATGGCGAAGACGGTAATGAAGATGGAGACGATGGAGAAGATGGCAATGAAGATGGAGACGTTGAATTAGAATAAGGGGTAAATATGGACGCAAAGGAAATTCAAGAAAAAATTGATATTCTTCAAAAGGAAGTTTCGACTGTTATCAAGGGAAAAGATGAGGTCATTCGAAAGGTGATAATGGCGATTTTAGCTTCCGGTCATGTGTTGTTGGAAGATGTTCCGGGGCTTGGAAAAACAACGCTTGCGAAAGCATTTTCCAAAGCACTTGGATTTGCAAACAAACGAATCCAGTTTACACCGGATACGATGCCGAGTGATATTGTAGGAATGTCAATTTATAATGAGCAGACAAATGCTTTTGAATATGTTGAGGGAGCAGCGGTGAATTGCAATCTTCTATTGGGAGATGAGATTAACCGTACTTCATCAAAAACACAGTCTGCATTGTTAGAGGCGATGGCAGAGGGTTGTGTCACAGTGGATGGTGTGACCCACCAGCTCCTTGAGCCATTTGTTGTTATGGCAACTCAGAATCCGGTTACCAGCGGCGGAACGCAGGCACTGCCTGATTCGCAGTTAGACCGATTTATGATTTGTTTGTCTATGGGATATCCGGACGCTGAGAGTCAGTTAGCTATTTTAAAAAATGTGTCTGACAGAGATTTGATTGAAAAGGTGCAGTCGGTTATGACGATCGAAGATATAAAGCAGGCCAAATCTTATGTGAAAAATATGCAGGTAAAGGATGAAATCCTTCGGTATATCATCTGCTTATGTGAGAAAACGAGAGAACATGAGCATGTGGAACTTGGCATTAGCCCGCGTGGCGTTGGGGCACTTGCAGAGATGGCAAAATCATTCGCATTGTGTGAGGGAAGAACGTATGTTGTACCGGATGATGTCCTTGCGATTTTTCCGGATGTATGTGCACACCGTTTAATTTTAAATACAAAGGCACGCAGGGAAAATGTAACAGCATATGAGATTTTGGAAGAAATTGCACAGCAGACTGAAAAGCCGAAACTGCTGAGAAAATAGCAAAAAACATAAATGGCAGACAACAAGGAAAGGAAGAGATTATGAGAGCAAAAATCGGGTACATGGCAATTCTTGTCTTAATGGGCTTTCTCTATTTATGGACTAATGTGGCCGTGACATTTTATCTGTTCTTTGGACTTTTGTTGTTTGCCATTTTGTCTTTTTTGCTTAATTGGTATGCAGCGAGACATTTGACAATGCATTTGCAGGTGAAGCAAGATTTGAATCAGGTAAGCACGATATTGATTTGTGTAAAAAATACAGGAATTATTCCCTGCTTCCGGGTGTCAATGAAAGGAACGATTGCAAACTGCCTGACAGATTCTTCCTTTTGTTTTAATCAGGAGTTATCAGTAGCACCGAAGCAGGAAAAAAAGGTGGAATTTGCTGTTGAAAGCTTCTATTGTGGAAGAATTGAAGTGGAAACAGACGAATTTATTGTTCGAGATTTTTTTGGTATCTTTGGGTGCCTCGTAAAAAATCACGAAGTGTTGGTTTATTATGTGTATCCGGATGGGGCGGATGAAGGTGAATATCATTTAGAAGAAATGACACCGGCAGCGCAGAATATGGAAAATCGTTATCTGCGCAGGAAAGGTAATGATATCACAGAAATACTCGATTTAAGAGACTATCAAAAGGGTGACAGCATTAAGACGATTCATTGGAAATTATCGAAAAAAATGGGGCATAAGATTGTCCGCGAATTGGATACGCCGGCAAATCAGGAAACAATAGTTTTGTTTGCACTATCGGATAGAAATATAGATAAGCCTTGGTATCGGGATTCGTTAGTGAAAATGATTAGTCAGGTGTCAAAGAATTTATTGGAAAATGATCAATTTTTTGATAGTGTAGTTTTTGAAAAAAAAGGGTTGTCTCATATGACATTTAGTGTAGAAGAGGGCTGCACAAGAGAACGATATGAGAGAACAATTTTAGATGGAAATATAAGTTTTATGCAGTCGTTTGTGGATGATTATCTGATGCATCACAATGTATTGCATAAATATTCACATATAATTTTGATTACGGATGACGAAATAACGGACTGGTGCATGGAAAATGCCAATGTCAGACAGGTTATGGTTTCGGCATCTTAATTGGGAAGAGGAAAGAACGTGGAGAATCAAGGATTTCGACTGGTAGAAGAGAAAAAACAGAAAAAAAGTTTTTTTGCCCTGATTTTATCGATATTTACCGTGGCGGGCATTCTTTTTTGTGTGCAGCAAATGTTTGTGGATACAAAATGGTGGTTTATTTCGATGGTTGTGTCCGTTCTTTGTTGTCTGGTTATATTTTCCACAAAAAGCACAAAAATTGTGTTGGTTTATTTTGTGTTGGGAATCCTTTTGCTTTTTGTATTCCGCACGATATGGATTTCCGGTGCACTGGATTTTGTAAATCAAGTGACTGCCGGATTTAATGCTGTGACCGGGGAATCAGTTTTCTATTTTGTTGTACCGAATTATATGAACAGAGAACTTGCTACGGTGGTATTCTTTTGTCTTACGGCGTGGTTTTTATCCGGATATTTGACAATTGCAATCAAAGGAAAACACTGGGTTCCTGTCCTTGTTTTCTGGGCAGCGCTTGTATCTTTGGCTGTATTTTTTGAAATGCCGTCTGCATGGTGTGTTGGTGCAATGGCTTTTTTGTCATTAGCAGGGATATATGCCCACTCGCATACGAAAGTAGATGAAGAAAAAAATTATTTGGCAGCATATTGCGGAATGGTTGTTATAGTGGCTGTTTTTATCTGTTTTACATGGAACCGGCAGCTTTATCACAAAAATGAAATCATAGCAGATTTGAAGGAAAATATAACAGAGGAAGCGAATGCGATACGATATGGGGAAAAAGATTTGCCGGAGGGAAAAATTAAAGAGGGAATTGCCTTGAGCGAGGAAAAACGCCTGACTGTCTTTGTAAGCGAAAAGGGCAAGTATTATTTGAAGGGATATGTAGGAAGTGAATATCATGAAAACCGGTGGGAACCATTAGAAGGAAAAGAATACGGGGAAAAATACGAGGGAATATTTAATCGGTACCGGTCGGATGGATTTCATCCACTTGCTCAGTTGTACAGTTACTGTGAGGCGGCAGGCCGCCAGCAAAACGGATTGGAAAAAGAGGAGAAAGAAGGAACGATTGTAGTTGAAAATATAGGGGCTTATGAGAGGTATCAGTATTTGCCTTACGGTGTGGATTTTTCGAGTATTCAGTCGTTGGATACCCTTTACCGGGATTTGAATTTGCAAAAAAAATTCTGGAGCAATCGTGAAGATGAAAAAAATACATACAAAATTTGCATGATAGATGAAGATTCTCTTTTGAAAACGGCGGGAGTTGACTGGCAGAAACAGACGATTACAGACGAAAAGGTGCGCGCCTATGCGGATATGGAAATGGATTATCGAAAGTTTGTAAAAAAACATTATCTTGCCCTTTCAAAAAAGGCCAAAGAAGAGGTTACACCGTATGTTCCTCAAAAGAAAGATAATTTGGTTTCGTATATTGAAAAAATTAGAAGCTCTTTAAAAAATGCGGGAAAAGAGAAAGGTGACTGGGATGCCCTGCAGTATGCTTCTCTTGGTACGCTTGCATTTCGTGCGGCGAATATCCCGGCGAGATATGTGGAGGGATATGAGGCAGTTACTTCCGATGAAAAAGATGCTAATGGAAATTACCGTGCGGACGTGACCGGGCAAAATGCGCATGCATGGGTGGAAATTTACTGTGATGGTGTGGGGTGGCTTCCCGTGGATGTGACACCGGGACATTATGATAAGATTACGGTGAAAGCAAAACAGCAGAAGAAAATAGAAAAACAGCAGACCTCAATTTCGCAGAAGGTTACGAAAAAGAAAGAAAAACCAAAACAAAATGAGGCACCGAACAAATACTTATCGTGGCAGCAAATCATTTTATGGATCGTAATTTGCATTTTTGCTGTAAGTTTTCTTTTCGCAGGAGTGCTTGCAATTCGCAGAAAGGCTATAGTCTACAAGCGTAGAAAAACACTTATGCAGGCAGATACGGCAGCGGATTACCGATTTATAATTTCATATTTGACCACGTTATTTGCCTATTTAAAACTTTCCGAAGAAGATTTTCCACGGGAGATACGAGAGGGCATGGAACGTTTTTGGTTTGATGAGAACGGTGAAATAACGGAGAAAGAGTTATCACAATTAAGAGAATATGGAAATGAAATTCAGAATACGATGTGGCAGGAATCTTCCTGCATTAAAAAATTAGTTCTTCGCTTCTGGCATTGTTTTGAATTTCCGTTCTGATAAGAAAACCGAGGGATTAAATCTTCCCTCGGTTTTTTAGAAATGTTTCCGCACACTGTGCGTAGCAGGCAGCCCCAATCGGGCACACGTCCTCATTAAACAGAGCCTTTGGATGGTGCACCGGGTAATCGCCGCGCTCATCCTCAAAGCCGGCAGACAAATACATATACGTACTTGGAATTTTGTTTGCAATCGAGGCAAAATCTTCCGAAGCGGATGCGTTAATATCCGGATAACCATTTAGCGTTGGAATGGCAAGTGTTTTCATAGCAGAAACAAATTCTTCTGTCAAATCCGGATTGCATATAAGCGGTGGGACGGCGGAAAGCACAGTATATTCAATACTTCCGTTATATACCGCAGCAGTTCGTTCACTGACTTCGCGGATTCGTTTTACAAGGATTTCCCTTGCGGCTTCGTTATTGGTGCGCAGTGTTCCCTGTAAAATGGCTGTTTCCGGAATAATATTGGCAACTTCACCGGCACAAAACCGGCCGGTTGTGAGAACACAGGAATCGGCAGGATTACTTTCTCTGGCAATTAGTTCCTGAAGGGCAAGATAAATGTGGACTCCAATGTTAATCGGGTCAATGCCCTGATGCGGGCAGGCACCGTGGGAACCTTTTCCGTGGATGGTAATTTGAAAGCCATCCACCGAGTTCATCATGGTATTTTTGCTATTGTACATAAAAGTGCCAACCGGACTTCTGCCGGTCGTTACATGGAAAGCAAGCGCGGCATCCGGCTTTGGATTTTCTAAAATGCCGTGTTCGATCATGTTGTCAGCCCCCTCAAAAGTTTCCTCTGCCGGCTGGAACATAAACTTCACGCGTCCGCATAAATGAGATTCATTTTCCTTTAGCATCTTAGCCGCACTAAGGAGCATGGCAGCGTGAAAATCATGTCCGCAGGCGTGCATTTTTCCCGTTTTACATGAAAAACTTTCTCCGCTTTCTTCTGTCAGAGGAAGCGCATCCATATCTGCACGAAGCAGAAGAACCGGCTCACCTTGTCCAATCAAAGCCGTCACGCCTTCCCCGCATCTTTCCGGATTAAGACCATATTCCGTAAGCCGCTTCATCACAAACTCCACCGTATTTTCAAGATGCAGCCCTGTCTCTGCATGTTCATGCAGATAGCGGCGGTTCGCAATCGTTTCCTCTTTTAATTCCAACGCACGTTTATAGTAATTCATCTAATCCCTCCAAACTTGTATCTTGTAGTTACTATATTAAAGAATAAAACCGTAACTGGCAACCCTCTACTTGCTTTTTATTTCCCCTCGTTATATAATGCCCGATGTAGAGTAAAAATAGTACATCAAAGGAGATTATTAGCATGCAGAATGAGGCATATCAGAAATTAATGGATAATTTATGTGACATTGTGGCAGAGGAGCAGGCGAAACTTGGTTACATGAAAGAGCCAATCCGTTTGTATTATCCTTTGAGTTCGTTAAATCATTTTTTTGGAGGAGATGCTTCCGCTGATGAGATGCAGGAAAAACTTTCAAAGTTTAAATTCTTTGCTTATGATAAATTCGGTGAAGTTGAAATAACACACAAAGGAGAGCGCTTTTGTTTCTTTTTATCCGAGCGTGCAACTGAGTATGTTCACGAAAACGGTGGACAGAACCAATTTATATTTGACCTGGTAGCGCTTTTGGCAAAGCATGGCACGGTCATGGAAGAAGTAGAGGCATTGTTTGCGAAACAGAAAGATGCTTATGAAATAGAAAAAATGAATCATGGAGAATTTGACTACATGATTCATTTTGTGGATTCCAAAGATAAATATCTCTATTGTTTCAAAGACGAAGGTTGTCATATTATTTACCATCGGTTTTTACCGGAGGATTATGAGGATTTAGGATTATAAAAGTCCGGACCTTCTAAAAAGACTGGAAATACTCATGCATGGATTTTAGTGTTTTTGTGCTTTCTTCATAGAATGGCTCGAATACACTAAAGGCGTGCGTGAGTTTTTTATTTTTCCCAAACCGGAGCAGCTTGTGTGATACCCGGTTTGCTTTCAATGCCTTTTCAAATTTTACGGTATAATGCTCTAAGTTATCGCTGTGGCTGGTAACTAAAAAGCATGGTGGAAGCGCCGAAACAATTTCCGGATTTTCAATGTTTACATACGGTGCAATTGCTTTCTTTTTGTAGCCCTTTCCATACAAATAAGAAGGAAGGAAAAGACCGATTTTGTCAAAGCGGGTTGTGTAAAACATGCCACTGATAAGTCCAAGGGCATTCAGGGAAAAATCAGGTGCCTTTGTGTGGGCAGCTTTGGAAAATTTCTTGTTCTTTGTCATTGCAGCTACATTTGTTAAAAGATAAGCACCGCCGCTGTCGGCAACCCCATAGATTTTATCCGGATTTCCCCCATAGGAGGATAAATTGTCACGGATAAATGTCATGGCGGTTGAGACATCTGAAAACTGGTCGTAAACGCTGCAGTCCGGGACAAGACGATATTCAACGCTGAATACAACATAGCCTAAAAGACATAATCTGGCACAAAAATAGCGGTTGAATTCTTTATTGCCGATTAACAGACCGCCGCCGTGGATGTTGATGATGACAGGAAGTGTTTCATTTTCTTTTCCCTGTGGGCGGTACACATCCATGAGATGTTCTTTCTGACCGTCAGCGATATAGGGAATATCACGGCTCTCGACTACGCCATCCGGGAAAGAAAATTTTTTGTCGCGAACAGCTGCCGATTTTTCAAAGTCTTCCCGCTGTTTATAAAAATTTTTCGTCATAAAATTACTCATCTGACTTCTCCTTTGGTATATTCTGAATCGTTACTTCTCTGTGGTCTACAGAAGTTGAAAATACAATCAATGTTTTGGTGCGTCCGTATTTTTGCAATTCACCAATAAAAGCATCCAAATCGGTTGTGCTGTGAAAAAGAACTTCTAAAAGCATCGAATAATCGCCGGTCACGCAATTGCATTCGATCACATTAAGACAGGAACGGATATAAGGATAAAATTCCGCTTTCTGATTTGGCTCAACCTCAAGGTTTATAAAAGCCCGGATGTGAAAGCCGAGAAGTTCGGGATTTAATGTGGCGTGATAACCGGTAATGTAACCCTCTTTTTCAAGCCGCTCCACTCTCGCCGAGGCAGCAGGAGAAGAGAGGAAAACTTCATTTGCCAAATCCTTTACACTCATTCGTCCGTTTTTACTGAGTAAATTCAAAATTTCACAGTCCACATGGTCAAGTTCGTTCTTTTTCATTGTGCTACTCCAATCTGAATTGTTATGAACTCAGCATACTCCTTTTACAAGAGCGAGTCAAGAACACACTTAATTTTATTTTGTGAAAATACAAAATGGTTTGTATGATTAAGTGCGAATGGTTAATTTTATTAAATAAATTTGAAAATTCTGAAAACCTTGACTTTCAAAAAAATGGGGAATAAGGTATTAGACGTAAAGCCGATGCGCATCCGGCAGGGAGCAGGAAATGGGAAGTTGCGAAAGCAGAAAGAGAGGCTATTATGGCACATAGTTATGATCCCTATGAAAATGTAAGAAATGTAATGAGTGATGCAGCGAAAATGGCAGGGATTGATAGTCCTTATATGGAAATTATCAAATGTCCTCAGCGTGAGACAAAAGTTTACCTTCCGGTTGAAATGGATGATGGTTCGGTTCATGTGTTTGAAGGATATCGTGTTCAGCACTCGAATATCCGCGGACCATTCAAAGGTGGTATTCGATATCATCAGGATATTACATTAAATGAAGTTCGCGCACTGGCTACGTGGATGTCATTAAAATGTGCAATTGCGAATATTCCATACGGTGGCGCAAAGGGCGGTATTAAAGTTGACCCGCATAAATTATCCAAGCGGGAACTGCGGGCACTTACAAGACGTTACACTTTTGCGATTGCACCAATTATCGGTGCGGATTCGGATATTCCGGCACCGGATGTAAATACAAATGCTCAGACAATGGCTTGGGTTTTGGATACTTACAGTCAGCTGCAGGGAAAGCCGTGTCCGGGCGTTGTCACCGGAAAGCCGATTGAACTTGGTGGTTCACGTGGAAGAAATTCGGCAACCGGACGTGGCGTTGTGATAAGTACCAAATTGCTTCTTGCCAAAGAGGGAAAAAATTTGGACGAAATAAAAGTGGTCATTCAGGGAATGGGAAATGTCGGAAGTAATGCGGCAAAAATTTTCCGGCACAGGGGAAGCAAAGTTGTGGCAATCAGTGATGTGTCCGGCGGTTTATACAAAGAGGATGGTTTGGATGTTGATACGATTGCTGAGTATCTGGAAACGTCTGGGGCTCTTTTGAAAGATTACGACGCAGAAGGAATTACTCATATTTCCAATTCGGAAGTATTAACAACACCGTGTGATGTGTTAGTTCCGGCAGCTTTGGAAAATCAGATTACCGAAGAAAATGCGGATAAATTGCAGTGCTCTTATATTGTGGAGGCAGCCAATGGTCCAACGTCCAAAGAGGCAGATGCAATTTTGGAAAAGCGCGGCATACCGGTAATTCCTGATATTTTTGCAAATGGCGGCGGTGTTATTGTTTCCTATTTTGAGTGGGTACAGAATATTCAGGAACTTACCTGGGAGCGTGACCGCGTCAATGAAATGTTGGAAAATCTGATGTCTAAATCGTTTGCAGAGATTACGGAAGCAAAAGAGAAGTATGACTGCACCTATCGAATGGCGGCTTATGTGGTAGCTCTGAAGAAATTAATTTACGCGGAAGAAATTAAGGGGATTTTCCCGTGATAAAATAAAACAATTTGTTAGAGACTAAATAACATATCTTGTTATAGTCTCTAACAAATTGTTTTTTTCATGATACATTCCTCCAATCGATAATATTATTTTATCATGTTTTCATATATATAACGAGTGAAAAGGATAGAATGTTGCAAATTTTTACAAAGGACGGTTGCCGCACAGGTAGTTTCAGCGCCCATACCGTTACGCACTCAATTAGCGAGAGCGCCCACGAGACGCAAAGCGTTTCTGCTAAATTACGGAGCCCAAAAAAATCAAAAGTTGACAACCTCCCACTTTAATGATATTCTGTTATCAATTAATTCCCATGAGGGAGTAGCGAGCGTGTCCGACACGTAGCAAGTCAACATACTGACCGAATGGTCTGGCTTGTTTTAAATTGCGAGACTCATGTATAGCGGATTCCTATACGTGAAGTCTATCTATTTTAGAAATTCAACCGGGTATAGTGATGTCTGCTGTACCCGTTTTTTTATGCAAAAGACGGGGAATTACGGAATGGAAAACAGATGGAGGATTGTAAAATGGAATGGAGTTTGTTTTTTGTATTCAACAGTATATTGCTTGGTGTAGGACTGGCGATGGATGCATTTTCAGTTTCTTTGGCAAATGGTCTGAACGAGCCGGCGATGCACAAGAAAAAAATGTGTGTCATTGCAGGAACCTTTGGTTTTTTTCAGGCATTAATGCCGATGATCGGCTGGGTATGTGTTCATACCATTATTGAATATTTTAAAATGTTTGAGAAATTCATTCCATGGATTGCACTGATACTGCTTCTTTTTATTGGAGGGAAAATGGTGAAGGAAGGCATTCAGGATGGAGCCGAAGAAGTGGAAAAAGCGAAAGTTGGTGCACTCGCTCTTTTAATACAGGGAATTGCAACCTCGATTGACGCATTATCTGTTGGGTTTACGATTGCGGAGTACGATTTTATCATGGCGCTTACGTGCTCTCTGATTATTGCGGCCGTGACCTTTGTAATCAGCTTTACCGGTTTGATTCTCGGTAAAAAATGCGGAACGAAATTTTCCAATAAAGCAACGATTCTTGGTGGTTCAATTCTAATTGCAATCGGTATTGAAATTTTTGTTTCGGGTGTTTTTTAGATTGTATCAGACACCCGTAAGTAAATTTTCTATCACTTCTCTGGCATCCTTTGAAATGCCGATGGACTTGTTCTGGATTTCCAATGGAATTTCTGCCTGTTCAAGATTGATACAGGCATAAAATGCATCCGGCCAGGCAGCGGTCATCTGCCAGAATGGATATTTAATGATGCCGGGTGTGTTATATCCGGTGCCAAGTTCCCAAAAAAGCACTTTTAGATTTTTATGCCGGCGTAAAAAATCATCATAGCGGCTGGCGGCTGCGTGCCATCCCTTATCTTCTACGAAAGTAGAATCTGCTCTTAGATTCATTGACAGAGGAGCACCGCAGTGTGGGCAGCGGGGGATTAGATAGTCCGGAATCCGCATAGTTTTCTGTTCTATCATCATTTGGTGGATTTGAACTTCATTATCAAAAGTTTTGCTGCAGCATGGTTTGGAACACTGAAAGAGTCCATAATCGCCTTGGGTGTAAAAAAGGCGTTTTTTATCAAATCCAGCCTTTTGAAAGCAGTGGTCTACATTAGTAGTAAGGATAAAATAATCCTTATCTTTTACTAGCTTCAGTAGATTTTCATAAACCGGTCTGGGTGCATTTTGATAGCGGTTGATATAAATATAGCGGCTCCAGTATGCCCAGTGTTCATTCAAGGTCTCAAACGGATAAAAGCCGCCGGAGTACATATCAGAAAAGCCATATTTAGCAATAAAGTCTGAAAAATATCTGTTAAATCGTTCTCCGGAATAGGTGAATCCGGCAGAGGTCGAAAGACCTGCACCTGCCCCGATGATAACGGCATCTGCCTTTTCCAGTTTTTCTTTTAACCGGTTAATTTGAGCTGAGCAGTCGTTCATAGATTTCTTTGTCATTTTCTTTGAAAACATTAAATACCACCTTCTTTATTGTTGTGTCATTTTGCTTTAAAAAGTCTGTTGTAGATGCGATTGCAATTTTGGCAGCCTTTTCATTCGGAAAATGAAAAACACCCGTGGAAATGCAACAGAAAGCAACACTTTCTAAATGGTAATCTGTGGCGAGCTGCAGGCATGACGTGTAACAGTTTGCTAACAGGTCATAGTCCTTTTTAGTCAGATGTCCGTTTATAATCGGACCGACAGTGTGGAGAACATAGCGGCAGGGCAGGTTATAAGCAGGTGTTATCTTTGCCTGACCGGTTGGTTCTTCAAACCCTTGTTTTTGCATTTTTTGAAAGCAGTCATAGCGCAGCTGCACACCGGCGTAAGTGTGAATACAGTTATCAATGCAGGTATGACCCGGAATGTAGCAGCCGGTCATCTGAGAGTTGGCGGCATTTACAATTGCATCACAACGAAGTGTTGTAATATCTCCCTGCCACACATACAAATTGTCTTTGACTGGTGTTAAATCGTAAAGGTCAGTCACTCCCTTTTCCTCAATTACTTCCTGTAGATATTCATTTTGCACCTGTATAAAATTCTCATCGATTGGCTTGGGTGCCCGGACATTCATCAGAGCACGCAAAAGCATACGCTGCTCCGCCAGACCTTTCGGAATGGGCGTATTGTGGTATTCCGGACTTTCTTTTAGTAATGTCTGGATGAGAAAGATAAGTCGTTCTTTTTTTGTCATGCTAATACCTCTTTTTAATAGCTTGTTTTGGGCAGATTTCTTTGCATTGTCCGCAGTGCAGGCATCGATTTTGGTATCGCCGGGATAAATTCCCTTCATATAAGGATTTCTTTCAAATATTTCTTCTAATTTTTCGGAGTGAATATTTTTAATTTTACCGCGAAGGGAAATCGCCCGTTTCTCTGCGGTTGCAGACAGGGCGATAAATTTCTGCTCCATAAGCTGAGTATAAAGGGATTTCCCTTTTGCCGTCAAGAAATAAACACCGGATTCATCCCAAAGTATCAAATCAATGATGCGGGTTACCGGATGACCGTCTGCGCCAATCGTTGCCATGGTGGCGGAATGAAATTTGTTTACCAACAAATTAAGATACTGCTTTTTCGTCATTGTCATTATATGTTCACCTTTCTGGCGGCAAAATGGGTACTTTTTAAAATGTATACGGTGGATTTCCGGAGAAATCAGCAATTACACCATGCGGCTCATCTAGGTAAAATACCTCAAAAATCGGATTGTCCGCAGTCTCATACTGTCCTTTGACAATCGGATTGGCAATACACATTTCTTTTGCAGCCATGTTGTTTTCAAATACGGCTTTTCCATGCAGGCGAATCCATGCATAAGATGGGCTGGAAACAGAAATTTCAATTTCCGGATTGCTCTGCATATCCAGATAAACATCTTTTGTGTTATTTGTGCAGAACCACAGTTTTCCGTCCATTTCTCCGGCAAACATAAATGGGCGGCACTTTGCTTTTCCATCACGTCCTACGGTAGCGAGATACTGTACCGGATTCTCTTTTAAAAATTCAATTACTTTGTTCATAATAAAACCTCCTGGAATTTTTTTTGGAAAAATATTGTGTTTTCCTGTTGATGCTATTATAATATCGCCATAGGGACCTTTCGTAAAGTAAGCACTATTTTGTGCCATAGTTACCAAAAGGAAACAATTGCGAAAAAAGGAGACTTTTGCCATGGAAAATATACAAACAGTAGAAAAACTTCCTGCCTGTCCGGTGGAAACGACACTTACTTTAATTAATGATAAATGGAAAGTGTTAATTTTAAGAGACTTACTTCCGGGGACAAAACGGTTTGGGGAGTTAAGGAAATCAATCGGACATGTCTCACAGAAAGTGTTGACAGCACAGCTTCGACAGATGGAGCAGAGCGGACTTGTGAATCGAAAAGTATATGCCGAGGTGCCGCCAAAAGTTGAATATTCATTGACGGACGTGGGATACAGTTTGAAACCGATTTTAGACGCTATGTGGACGTGGGGCGAAGAATATCAGAAGAAAATGGAGAAATAATCCCCGGCGGCTTTGAAAACCGCAGCGGGGATTATGAAGACATACACATCATGTATTGTGTGTTGTAATTAATCTAAAATCTGTCCATCCGTAGAAATTGTGACAACCTGCCATGGAATAAATTTTCCACTGTTTTGCAGTGCTGTCTTTGCTGCATGCTCAAGTCCGCCACAGCACGGTACTTCCATGCGGACAACGGTTACACTCTGGATGTCATTGTTCCGGATGATTTCGGTTAGTTTTTCTGAATAATCGATGTCATCCAGTTTTGGACAGCCGACAACGGTGATTTTTCCTTTGATAAAATCATGATGGAAATTAGCATACGCATAGGCGGTGCAGTCCGCAGCAATCAAAAGCTTGGCACCGTCAAAGTAAGGAGCCTTTGTCGGTACGAGTTTGATCTGAACCGGCCATTGTCTTAATTCGGACGTAAGAGAATTGTCTGCGGATACAGCAGGTGCTGAATTGCGGCGGTCAAACTGGCGCATTCTCTGTCCGGGACATCCACTGAATGCTGGAGATTTTTTCTCTTTTGCTTTCTTTTTCATATTTTCTTTCACAGCTTCTTCGTCGTAAGCAGCAGCTTCCCGTTCCACAAAAGTAATAGCACCGGTCGGGCAGGTTGGCAGACAGTCGCCAAGTCCGTCGCAGTAGTCGTCGCGCAGCAATTTTGCTTTTCCGTTTACCATACCGATGGCACCTTCGTGGCAGGCATTGGCACAGGCACCGCATCCGTTACATTTATTTTCATCAATCTGAATAATTCTTCGTATCATAGTTTATCCTTCCTTTCGGGTAATTGTTGTTTCTGGTTGTATTATAGAAAAGGCTGTGCTAAAATTATGTTGTTATAACAACGAAAATCATTTTTTTGAAATTGAGGAGCGAAAATGCAAAAACCACAAATACCGATTTTTATGGAAATAACGGACGCAGAATGGGATGAGATGGTTCGTCTTTTGTGTCTGCGAGAGAAAAAATTCAAAAAAAATACGATTATTTTTCATCAGGGTGACATTACAGAGGAGATGGGAATTGTCATAAAAGGAAATGTAAATATAGAAAGTGTGGATGTCTCCGGCAATGTAAGTCTGCTAGGAAATGCGGAAGCCGGGGATGTATTTGCGGAGACGTATGCACTCTGTGGCGAGGCAATGGCGGTAGATGCAGTGGCTACGAGCGAGACGGTTATTTTGTTTCTTCCTATGAAACAGCTTATGCATGAAAAAAATGCAGGATATTCGTGGTACGGTAAAATGCAGGCTAACATAATTCGTATGCTCAGCAAGAAAAATCTGGTGTTGTCAAATCGTATTTTCTGTACAACTCCGAAAAAAATCAGGGATCGTGTATACACCTATCTTTCAATGCAGAGGGTGAGAAGCGGCTGCCGGAAATTCAAGATTCCGTTTAATAGGCAGCAGATGGCGGATTACCTGAATTTAGACAGGAGTGCGCTGTCAAAAGAACTGGGACTTATGCGGGAAGAAGGAATCCTTTCTTTCTATAAAAATGAATTTGAACTTTTGGAGGCGGAGGAATACGATGTTAAAAGATAAAGATATCAGGGAACCGCTATTTGACTTTTTGGAGGAACAGTACAGGAAAACTCGGATTATAGAGGAAAAAACGATGGGAAAATCCAGAGCGGACGTTGTGATGGTTTTGGAAGAAGAACTGGTAGGAATTGAAATCAAAAGCGATGCAGACACCTACGCAAGACTTTCACGCCAGGTTAAGGATTATGACCGTTTTTTTGATCGAAATTATGTCGTTGCCGGTTCGAAACATGCTCATCACGTGGGGGAACATGTACCGGAGTGGTGGGGCATTATTACGGTAGAAGAAGTTGATGGAGTGTGCGATTTTTATGTACTCCGTAAAGCCGAAAAAAATCCCAAGCAGAAAATGCTTCACAAAATAAAATTGTTGTGGCGTCCGGAACTGGCGCATATTCAGGAGGTGAATCATTTGCCGGCATACAAACAGAAAAGCAAAGATTTTGTCCGCAAAAAAATTATGGAAAAAGTACCGGAAGAATTGCTGCATAAACAAATTAGTGATGAGCTGTTTGAGCGGGATTACACGACGATTCAACAGCAGATTGATGAATTTAAAAAGAGGTGATAAACGATGAAAATGACGACACTTTGTTATATTGAAAAGGATGGGAAATATCTGATGCTTCATCGGACAAAAAAGGAAAAAGATATTAATAAGGACAAATGGATTGGTGTTGGAGGACATGCCGAGGAAGGCGAGGGTCCGGAGGAATGTCTGTTAAGGGAAGTAAAGGAGGAGACAGGTCTCTTGCTTACTTCTTACCGGTTTCGCGGAATTGTTACTTTTGTCAGTGACCAGTGTGAGCCGGAACTGATGTGTCTTTTTAGTGCCGACAAATTCGAGGGAGAAGTAATAGAATGTGATGAGGGGGATTTGTTCTGGGTTGAAAAAGAAAAAGTACCCTCACTTCCAACCTGGGAGGGGGATGCCATTTTCCTAAAATTGTTTCTGGAAGATGAGCCGCGGTTTTTTAGTCTTCGTCTTGTTTATGAAGGAGAAAAATTAGTGGAAAAGAACTTAAGATTGTATGAATCATAACAAAAAGTGGCTGCTTGATACAGCCACTTTTTACAAGCGTATGTCAATGTTTGCACCAACATTTGGATTCACTGACATTTCCATCATTTTTGCGAGTGCATCTCCCTGCATTTCCTGTGAGTCTAAAGTTTTTGAAAGCATCGAGACACCGACTGACTGCATGAGATTGTTTGCAGCATTTGCCATGGAATAACTGGCAATATCCATGCCTAAATCCATATCCATAACGATACCTCCTATCGAATAATTCTAATTAAATAATAGCAGAGATAGGAGAAAATAACAAGAAAAATTTATGAAAAAAGGATATTTTTGCAAGTTCACTCGTTTATATAGTGAAGACCAAGAGAAAGGAGGTTTTATGGTGAGGGATTGGACAAAAGATTATTTTCATGAAAAATATGAGTGCTACTGTGATATGGTATATCGAATCTGTATGCTTTATTTGAAAAATGAAAGCGATGCCAGAGATGGATTACAAGATATTTTTCTGAAAATGTGGGAAAAACAACCGGTCTTTGAAAATGCTTCCCATGAAAAGGCATGGCTTATAAGTACGACCAAACATTATTGTCTGGATGTATTAAAAAGCAGTTGGCATAAAAAACGAGTGGCACTGGATATTAACCGGGAAATCATGTCGGATGAGAGAGAACAGGAGTATCCGGTGTTAGATGAGATTTTGAAACTGCCACAAAAATACCGGGAGGTTCTTTATTTATATTATTATGAAGAATATTCAGTAAAGGAAATCGGGATTATGCTCAAAAGGAAAGAGAGTACCATCCAGTCCCGGCTGGCGGCAGGAAGAAACAAATTAAAAACAAGATTGGCAGACAGAAAGGGTGTATGGTAATGAATAAACAGATAGGAAAAAATATGTTTGACGGTATGGAATTGCCGGAGCAGACGAAACAGGAAGTGTGGGGAAATTTAGAAAGTATAATTTCAAATACTACAGTAGAAAAAAGGGTACACAAAAACCGTGTTTGGGTCAGACGGCTTGGAAAAACAGCGGCTGCATTCCTTATAATGGGAGTTCTTTTCGGAACTATTAATGGCGTAAGTCATGGCGGACTTGTTGAGGCAATTTCCGGTTTGTGGCAGACAGATGAGAGCAGTCAGAAAATTGTAACAGAAATGACCGATTATCACGTGAGGCTGGATTCCGTATATGCGCCAGAAATACTTGAATGTACGGAGAAAAGACTTATTTTTGCCGGAAGTTTTGGTCTTGTTATTTATGACCGGCAAAGTGAGCGTGTGTCGGCTACGATTGATTTGCAGAAAATTGAAAGTAATCACTTCAATGCCGATACATTGCAGACTAGGTTTCTGATTCAGGGAGACGAACTGGTGATTTATAATCTGCAAAATAAAAAAGTATATGGCAAGAGCTATCACTATAATATTTCAACGAATGGTAAAAAAGAAACGTCGTCTCTTTTGCCGGACACTACGCAAAAAGCGGATGCTTTTTTAGAGAAAGAATGGCAGAAACAGAATAAGGATAAGTATGCCGATACATTAAATTTTTATGCGGAGGGAACCTCTTTGTACAAAGATAAAGAGGGACTTCTGAGCGAAAAAGCATTAATTTCAAAAGAAGGTAATACGATTTCATCTGCTGTGTGGTTAGTGCTTGAAAAAGACAAGACTAAGGGTGATTACCAGATGTATTTGTATGAGAAAAAAGGAAAACAAGGTGTGGCAAAAAAAGAAAAACTACGTATCCAAGCATCTACGGAGAAAGAGAAGACGACGGTCCTTAAAAGGTATGAAGAACTTGGCGGTTCGGAGATAAAAAAGACAATTGTTGAAACCTTTTATGACAATCCATCTTTGTATGAGGGATATGTTTATCAGGGCAGTCAAAATTATCAAAAAGTAGAATTTGGAAACTGTGATGTGGTAATTCCAATTGTCAAAATCACAGGAACAAATAGACAAAAAGATACGGTAAAAGTAATTGGACAATTCTACTGGTATGGCTTCAGCTTGTCCGGAAAAACTTTATATGAGGCGCAGTCTGGTGGTGGGGTGGCAGTCATTTTTTTGAAAAAAGACGGTGGCAGATATCAGGTGAAAAAGGTAGTACATCCAAGAGATGGTGGATTATTACAGAAAGACTTGGTGAAATTATATGGAAGTGATGGAAAAACTGTTTCAGATGTTCTCGAAGATTCGCTTGCGGATGAAGTAGTTAAAACATTGAGAACTTATGTAAAACAGAATCAGCTGGATATTAAGTATTACAAGGCATTTGGGTGGGACCCGGAGAAAATTGATGAATAGGATGAAATCAACGAAAGTCTACGCTTCGTAGGTAGTGTTATTTTTGTTGAGCGGGTGGAGGATGGATTTTTTGCCCTCGATTTGGTGAAAGGAATTGATGACACAGAAAAACGGAGGGCGTTGGAGCAGGCTGCAAAAATGTTGTTTGGGTGAAAATTGACAAATATGGCTGCGAATCATATAATTCTATATGTTATTTAGGAAAAAGTAGTAGAGAGGAATATTATGTTAGAGCCAAAAGAAGTTAATTTATCGCCCATGCCAAAGACATGGATTTTAGATTTGGACGGCACAATCGTTGTCCATGACGGGCCGTATATCTTAGGACACGATAAGTTTTTGCCGGGAGCAAAAGAATTTTTAGATGGCATTTCGGAAGATGATATGATTATATTTCTGACTGCCAGAGGTGAGTGGGAAAAAGAGCATACCCTGCGGTTTTTAAAAGAAAATCATGTGCGCTATGACCATATTATTTTTGGCGCAGGACAGGGAGAGCGTGTGCTAATCAATGATAATAAACCGGACGGACTTGTCACAGCGGTCGCAGTCAACACAACAAGAGATAAATTCTGCCAGACCAAATTTCAGACGGATTATAATTTGGGAACGAGGTATGATTGATTTTTTTAGTTTCCGTAATTCAGGAAAAAATTTTGTGTCTCGTGGACGGCTCTCGCCTTGATAAATACGCGGAAGTATTGATATGCAGATTTGTATATCGGATACTTCCGCGTATTTATATCCACTCGCCGCAAAGTTTTCGCCTGAATTACTGGAATGCTAAAATACTGAAAAATACCAATTTACTAATTATACTCTAGCCATAGAGAGGAGGTTCATTTTACCATAATGGAAAAATTATGCAGTGACAAAGAGCGTTCAGAGTTATATGTGTATACTTTCAGAAACAATTATGCGCAAATGAAACAGGTACAGATAATACCAAGCTTTTTATATTGGAAGACCTGGTATTATCTTTTTTAAGGGAAATTGCAGGCTATAGGTGTCTTGATTAGTGTTGACACCATATAAAACGCCATATATAATGAATACGCTGAAAGTTTAAATTAGCGTAACAGATTGTAGAATGGGAGGAGAGGAATAGTGAAAACGCTAAGCGATTACATGAAAATGAATTATCGAATGGAAATTGTTGAGGATGCAGAGGAAGGTGGCTTTGTGGTTTCGTTTCCGGAACTTTCGGGATGCCTTACTTGTGGAGATACAAAAGAAAAAGCAATTGCTAATGCTATAGATGCAAAGAGAGCATGGTTTGAAGCTGCACTAGAGGCAGGAATGGAGATAAACATTCCGGGTGCGCCAAGTAAAGATATTTAATCTTTTTAAGATTCCAGTAATTTAGCCAATCCAATTTGCGTTGAGTGAGTACAAACGCGTGGGTATGAGATATGCGTTTTTTGCATATCCATACCCCTACGCAGTTTGTTAAGCGGGAGCGCTCATGAAATGCAAATTGGATTGGCTAAATTACGGAAATTAAAAACTTAAAAAATATTGCTTGCAAACACCTAAAATATATAGTACAATAAACCCCTAAAACCTATGTGAATTTTTCTAAACAGTTTTGTTTATTTTTCGTCACATCATCTGCCGATGGTGTGATTTTTTGTTGCAAAGGAAAGGACGCTTGCGAAGAAAGGAGTTCCCGATGGAACAAACATTTATGAAAGAAAAGAAAATATTACCGTTAGTATTGTCGATGTCGCTGCCAATGATGTTGTCCATGCTTGTAAATTCTTTATACAACATTGTTGACAGTTATTTTGTGGCACAGATTAGTGAGCAGGCGATGACGGCATTATCTTTAGTATATCCACTCCAATTACTGGAAACGGCAATAGCGGTTGGCTTCGGGATAGGAATGAATGCGGCTGCCGCATATTATCTGGGAGCGAAGGAGCAACAGAGGGCGGATGATATTGTGACATCAGGGCTTATCCTCAGCCTTTTGCATGGCGTGATTTTGATGGCTGCGGCACTTCTTTTTGCACCGGCATTTGTTTCGCTGTTTACAGAAAATGAAAAGATTCTTGCGGATGGTGTGAAATATTCAAATCTTGTATTTATTTTTGCAGTTCCAAATGTCATTGCGATAACGTTTGAGAAAATTTTTCAGGCAGAGGGACGGATGAAAGTTTCGATGCTTAGTATGCTGTGTGGGTGTGTTGCTAATATCATACTTGATCCGCTGTTGATTTTTGGTATTGGAATATTCCCAAAAATGGGGATTGAGGGAGCTGCAATTGCAACCGGTATTGGACAAGTAATACCACTTATTGTGTACTTGTTTATTTTTATCAAGCACCCGGTATCACTGCATTTTCACTGGCATAAAAAAGTCTTCCAAAAACGGTTGATGGGGCAGATGTATGGAGTAGGAATTCCGGCGACATTAAACCTTGCCCTTCCTTCCTTTATGATTACGGCACTTAATGGAATTCTTGCTGTGTATTCCGCATCGTATGTGCTGGTGCTTGGCATTTACTATAAACTGCAGACATTTATTTATCTCTCGGCAAATGGCATTGTACAGGGAATTCGCCCAATTATCAGTTATAATTATGGCGCGGGAGAGAGAGGGCGTGTTAAAAGAATTTTTATTACAGCACTGATTATGATTGCCTCTATTATGTTTGTGGGGATGTTGATATGTCTTGGATTTGCAGAAAATCTGATAGGATTGTTTACAGAAAATTCGCTAACGATTTTGGAGGGTGCACAGGCGGTACGCATTATCTGTATGGGCTTTGTGATATCGGCAGTTTCGGTTACGATAAGTGGTATGTTAGAGGCATTGGGGAGAGGTGTGGAATCTTTGATTCTTTCGCTGCTTCGTTATGTTGTCGTAATTATACCGGCGGCATTTGTGCTTGGAAAACTATTTGGCGGTGCAGCAGTCTGGCACTGCTTTTGGATTGCGGAGACGATTGCATCGCTTACAGCGGTTTTCTTAATTTACAGGCGAAGCCCTTTTACTCAAACATGTAGGTAAAATAAGCTTCCTTAAATGCGAGGGAGCGGTTGCGTGAAATCGGCAGTGTAACACCATTTGTCATAGTCACACTGTTTTTGGTAAACTGATTCACGAAATTTAAGTTAATAATATAACTGCGGTGGCAGTGGAAAAAACCCTGTTCCAAAGTAAAAATTTCTTCGCACCGGGAAAATAGTTCGCGGATTTCGATACTTGTACCATTATGAGGAAAAACAAGAACGGATTTGTTTTGAGCTTCTAAATAGTTTGTATCTTCCAGCGCGATTTTACAAAATCCGTCCGAAGTGCGGGCAACAAAGATTTCTTTTTGATTCTTTATCAGCACCATAAAATCATTCATAATAGACCAAAGCTGATTGGGAGAAACCGGCTTTAGCAGATATTGAAGTGCCTTGACCTCGTAAGAGTCAAACGCAAATTCTTTGGATGAGGTCAGAAAAATAATGGGAACGTTTTGATTCTGCCTGCGTAATTCCTTAGCTGTATCAATACCGTTCAGAAGCGGCATAAGGACATCGAGAAAAATCAGGTCAAAGCATTCACTTTTTTGCGCAAGAATCAAATCATCTCCATTTTCATAGCAGTGGACAGAAAGAGAAATCGACTGGTGGATTGCCCATTGCTGTAAAAGAGATTTTGTTACTTCGCTTACTGCCACCTCATCATCACAAATTGCTATTTTCATATGCACCTCGATAGAATGATTTTTAATACAAAACAATGTTTCTCAACAGAAAAATGACATTGTCCATTTAACTGTTGTACATAGTATACAATACTTTTGGTTCCAATACCATGACCTTTTTTATCCGAAATTGGAATCCCGTCAATAAATTTTGGCATTGTTTCAATGGGATTTTTTATTTCCAACAGCAAAAGATTTTCCTTTTGCATAATTTGTAAGGAGACCCATTTTTCGCCTGATGTATGTTCTAGTGCGTGCAGTGCATTTTCCAGTGCATTAGATAGAATCGTGCACAGAGAAAGGTCAGGACATGGTAAATCTTTTCTTGTGCAAACTTCTGGCAGAAAGTCGATGCTTCGTTCTAAAAAGCGTGTTTTATAAATGGAAATTACCGAATTTAAAGTCTCATTTTTGCAGTATCTTGTGACAATTGTGTCATCATAAGCGGTGCCAATCTCCTGAATGTAGGAAATGGCTTTTTCCGGATGATTCTGGTTTAGCATGGAGAGAATAAGATTTAGGTGGTGGCGCATATCGTGCCGCAAAATGGCAAGCGTCTGTTCGCTGTTACGGACCTGCTCAATTTCTTTTTGAAGCGATATTAGCTGCATTTCCATTCGGTCGCTGTACTGGCGGATTTCCGATTTCTTTTCGGATTCCTTAAAGTATACAAGCAGAAAAATGAGATAGCCGATACTAAAAGCAAATCCCATAAATTCAACAACGACTTTATTTCCGGAGTACAAAAGATTGGAAAATTTCGTTGAGGCATAATCAAAAATATAATAAATAAATGGAAGAAAGCCGATGATAACAAGCTCCTTATTTTCCTTTGAAAAAATAGTTTGTGTTGTCCGGCGGACAAATTTGAACAGGAAAAAGAATGTGATAAATGTTATAGCAATTCGTGTGCTATAGTACCAGACCGGATTCTTAGTAAGCGTAAGTGCAAAAAGTCCGATCCAGTTGCTGAACTGACAGCACAGATAGGCGGAAAAAACAGAAATACAACAGGATAAAAGTGAATAACGGTAACACAAAAACAAAAATAAAATGAGTGGAAGGTGTACCAAAACAGGGTAAAGCTGATTGGCAAACTCCGTGCCTGTAAAAAGGTTGATGCCCCAGTAAAAAAAGACATCCACCAATGCAAACAAAAGCAGTTTTCCAAAATTTTTCATGCTTGGCTTTACACCAAGAAAAAATGCAGAAATGAAAATTCCGAAAAGCTGTGTTGTTAAATTGTGTATGCTGGTAAGTAGTTGTAAAATCATCTGTGGTATTCCTTTCGCTGCCGATTATCTGCCTCTATTATACGACATTAACTTTCACATGGCAATCCCGATTTGCCATTCACGCTGTATAATTACCATTCACGCAAATCGCCGGATAGAGGAAAATTATATGATAAAATAGAGAGCGAGAAAGGAGTGAGTGCGATGGGGAAAAACAGAAAATATATCGCAAAATTTTTTTTCAGTCTGTTTGGTGTGATATTTGTTTTCACAGGCGTGCTTTTATTTGGTGCTTCGGCAAAAGCGGCCGGGGATGTCACGCGTTATCGAACCGCTTATCTGCAAAACTGCTGTCCGGGCATTCAGGTCGTTGCCCATGCGTATTTAGTAGGAACCGATAATGTGGCAAACTACTGGAAAACCATTGCCGTCGATAAGGTGCCTGTAAACACGAAAATTCAGGGGAAGACGATTGACCCGCAATATTTTCCGCAGGATAATATTGAGAATCTGAAACAGTTGTATTCATCCGTTCAGGGGTATCAGAATTTTACGTGGATTTCCGGTGCATATCTGGAAAATGAAGGTAGCAAGCTTCAAGTTGTCGCCTATGATAAAAATTATATTATTTACTGGAGCAATGGCTACCGCAGTTTCACGGAAAGTCCGGTTATGTGTAAACAGTATCTGCTTATGGCATCTCACCCACCGGGTTTTTACAGGCTGCCAAGGAGTGTGGTATGGCTGGATTGTGGACGAACAGAAAATGTAGTTCCGACAGGGGAGACGATTAAGAAAGAGGGAACCGGAAGAGTTACTTCGTCATTTATTGGAATCAGTCCGATTCCGGGAACAGCAGATTCCGGTGATGTTTACAAAGTAAAGGTAAATACCGAGTTAAATATTGTTTCTACGGTGAAACTTCCATCCCGCACATCGGACACAACGGATACATATTACAAAATTTCTTTTAACGGAAAGAATGACGTAAATTATATGACGAGAAATCGTCCGGGATATTACTATGTAAAGAGTAAGTATATCAATCTTTACCGGGCAGACATGAAAACGCCGAGTAATCTGGTGGACTATCAAGTGAATTATCCGGTTACTTATGCGAATCAGAAAAGGGATATTAATGTGCAGGCAGCAGCTAATTCATCCAGTGAAGTTTTGGGATATCTGCAAAATGAGGCACAGGTTCAGGTGTATGAAAAAGAGAGCAACGCCAGCTGGGCAGCCATTTATTTTAACAGTCAGAAAGCTTATGTGCCTGCAAAATACTTGAAAAAAGTGGTAAAACCGGTAGTTCAGAAGCCGAAAAATGTGCCAAAGAATTTCCGTATTAAAACCATCAAAAACAATCAGTACGTTTTGAAGTGGGATAAACCATCCGGCTGTAAGGATTATCAGATTATATACTGTAAAAATTCCTTTGGCAGTCTGACTTCAAAGAAAAATGTTCTTTATAAAAATAATCATTATAAGAAGAACACGATAACGGTGAAAAAGTCATATTTGAAAAAACGTACCTGCATTTACATTGCACTGGCGGCAAATTATGAAAATGGAACTTCAAAAAAAATCTGGCTGGATGTGTATGTGCCGGGAAAACCAAGAGCCTTAAAGAAAAAGCATTTGCAAATTTCTTCGAAAAAAATTAAAATAAAGCAGTACCCGGATTATGTAATGAAAATCCAGTACTCAACCAAGAAATCATTTAAAAAGGCGAAGACGGTCTCAAATAAGGGAAGGCTGGTACGTGCGATTAAGAAATTGAAACGAAATACAACGTACTATATCCGCTATTGCTCGAATACGGTAGTTGATACGGATGCCGGACAGAAAAGTGTGTATGGACAATGGTCTAAGACTTTAAAAGTGAGAACAAAAGGGTAATGAAACAGAGGAGATTTAATACATTATGAAGACAAGAGAAGAAGCACTAACCTATGGGTTATCCTTCCCGGACACATATCAGGACGCACCATTTCGAGATGCCAACTGGCAGCTTGTAAGAGTGAAAAAAAGTAAAAAAGTTTTTTTGTGGACTTATGAAAGGGAGGGACTTCTCTGTCTGAATGTAAAGGTAACGCCGGAGAGCAGAGATTTCTGGCGTGGTATTTATGATTCCGTAGTGCCGGGATGGCATCAGAACAAGGAACACTGGAATACGATTGTTTTGGATGGAACCATCCCGGATGCAGATGTTCGAAAAATGATTTATGAGAGTTATGAACTTGTCACGGATAATCCGACAAAACGGATTTATGAAGCAGTGAAAAAGATTCCGAAAGGGCATGTGGCAACTTACGGACAGGTTGCTGCCATGGCAGGAAATGAAAAAATGGCGCGTGCGGTTGGAAATGCGCTTCATAAAAATCCGGACCCGGATAATATCCCTTGTTTCCGTGTGGTGAACAGTAAGGGAGAACTTTCAGGGGCTTTTGCTTTTGGTGGTGCCAATGTGCAGGCAGAACGGCTGATGGCAGACGGTGTTGAAGTGGAAGATGGAAAAGTAGATTTGACCCGTTATGGAATCAAGTAAAATTCCGATATATAAAACAGAGTCATGGATGATAATATGAGATAAAAGGATTTATCGATGACAAAGTGAGGAATTTACATGAAAACAACAGGGGAAAATTTCCAAATGACGAGCGGGAGCGTACAGGGCGTACAGGAGAGAGAACAGGATATATGGAAAAAAGTGTGCGAACAATTGACGGACATAACTTCTGGTATGTCAGAGGAAGAAAAACAAGACTATGAGAAAAAGATTCGGGCAAAATTGCAACGAGGTGCGAACTTATCTGTAGAGGAGTTAAATTATCTGAGAATTCACAATCCCGAATTATATCGAAGTGCAATGCGTGTAAAAACAGCAAAACAACAACTGAAAGAGCAGTTAAGACACTGTAAATCGAAGCAGGAAGCAAATACTCTCATTGTCCGGGCAATTTCCAGAATCAGTGACAAAGACCCTGACAAAACATATCTGACAGCGGGATTGCGGAAAGTCGCAGAAGAATTCAAGAAAAGCTTCCGGTACGCCAGACTGCCGGAAACCAACGACCAGAAAAAAGATAAAAAAGCACATGGTAAGAAAAAACAGGATAAGAATTCATCCGATATGTTTGGCTCCTTATTACAAATGCTGACACCGGAGCCTTTGTTGAGCGAAAGCCTTCAAAACTTTATAGGGGTACAAAATTAACTCCCTTTCATCTTGCTTAGCCCCCTGTTTTAGTGGTATAATCTGCTTATAAAAATAATTGATAAAAAATATCAAAAGGGGGCTTTTATAATGGAAAAACAGATATTTACAAACGAGGTTATTTTATCTTGGCTTCAATATTATGCAAAGAATACAACAATTGATTTGGAACATGTGAAAATTATTGATATTACAAAGAAAAACAAGAATGTAATTCCTACAGTTGAATCCCACAAAACGACAATGGTATTTACCAATGCAGGAATTGACGATATTTTTTACCGCTTGTGGAATGCCGGGCTTGGTGAGTGTGAGGTTTGGTACAATGACGGTTCAGAACCGGACGGACCGATTTTGAACAGTCAGGTAAAGGATATGATTAACCGTGGAATCAATGCTTCTGCCGGAATGCTGATTGTCAATCCAAATGCGAGAAACACGGCAAAAATCGGCATTGGCAATGAATTTTTCAAAAAGGGCTCTATTCAGTATGTGGGAAGTGAGATTCGTGCTGTTATTTTAAATAAAATGATGGTGGATACGCAGGACGATGTCTGTGTTATCGGAGGAGAGAGTATTGCCATTGAGACCGCTCTTTTGGCTCCGGAAGGAACGGTTATTGCTGTTGAATATAGTGCTACAGACCGTGATACAATGGAGGAAAATGTAGACCATTTTGGGTTGCAGAATGTAAAAATTATTGACCACGTGGATGAAGAAACAATGCGTGACTGTCCGGTTCCTTCGACGGTATTCATGGTAGCCAGCGCAAGTATGAATCAGGAACTTGAGTATTTTGTTAAGAAGAATCCAAATGTTCATGTTGTCATTTATACGTTGGATTTTCAGGTGGCAGCAGGAGCTGGTGAGATGCTTTCGAAATTGGGAATTCAGGATGTGGAGACAATTCAGATTGCGGTTTCCAGATTGTCTGCAAATCATTCCTTTAAACAGCAGCCGGCTCCTTGGATAATTACGGGTAGAGGAGAATAAGTTCTATGATATTACAAGAAGGAAAAAAGAAAAACAGCTACATTATTGAGGGGCTTTTCCTTCCGCTTCAAACGGAGAAAAGATTGGAAGCACTTGGCATGACGAAGGGAACTCCGGTGGAAGTTTTAAACCGGAAGCGAAGTGGAACGATGATTGTGCGTGTGCGAGGAACGCGTTTTGCATTAGGCAGGGGGATAACCGGGAAAATTGAAGTCGCGGAGGATAAAAAACAATGAGTGAAAATTTGGTAGTAGGTTTTATTGGCAATCCAAATTGTGGAAAAACAACGTTGTTTAACGCTTTTACCGGTGCCAATTTAAAGGTGGCAAACTGGCCTGGTGTAACGGTTGAGAAAGTAGAGGGTGCGCTAAAATACCATAATAATACATATCGGCTTGTAGATTTGCCGGGAACATACAGTCTTACCTCTTATACGATGGAGGAACAAGTGAGCAGACAGTATATTCTAAGTGATGAGGTTGACGTTATTGTGGATGTGGCAGATGCATCTTCACTGGAACGAAATTTGTATTTGACGCTGCAGCTGTTGGAACTTGGAAAGCCGGTGGTATTAGCACTAAATATGATGGATATTGTGGAAAAGCGTGGAATGGAAATTGATTTGCATCGTCTGCCGGAGATGCTTGGAATCCCGGTTATTCCTGTGTCTGCCAGAAAACGTACCGGGCTTGAAATTTTGATGCATGCTGTGTCGCATCACAAGGATGCGGTTATGCCGGATAAACTCGTTCATCATCATACAATGCCATCACATCACAAACATGACCATCATGCCGATCATGCCATGGTATATAGTGATGAAATTGAAGATAAGATTGATAGTATTTCGGATGCTTTGCAGAAACGGTATCCCGAAATACTTCATGTACGATGGTGTGCAATTAAACTCTTAGAAGGAGATAAAGAAATTTCTGAAAAATATCCGGTTGATTTGCCACAAGTGCTTGACCGCAGTTATGAATCAGAAATTATTAACCAGAAATATGAATTCATTGAAGAAATTGTTCAGGAAGTGTTGGTAAACAAAGAGGAGAAGGCGCAGTCAACGGATAAAGCTGACCGTATTTTGACTCATCCGATTTTCGGAATTCCGATTTTTTTAGGGATTATGGCACTTGTATTTCTGCTGACCTTTACGGTGGGAGATTTTATATCCGGGTACTTTGAATTGGCAGTAGAATGGTTAAGTGGATTTATTTCAAACGCATTGGCAGCATGGCAGGTTAATCCGGCGGTTACATCGCTTTTGGTAGATGGAATTATAGCTGGTGTAGGTGGTATATTGACATTTTTACCCAATATTTTTATTTTGTTTTTGGCACTTGCTTTTTTGGAAGATAGTGGATACATGGCAAGAGTGGCTTATGTTATGGACGGCATTATGGGGCGGATTGGGTTATCCGGCCGTGCCTTTATTCCGATGATTCTCGGATTTGGGTGTTCGGTGCCGGCAGTCATGGCGTCAAGGGCATTAGAAGATAACAAGGATCGTATGAAAACAATGTTAGTCACGCCTTTTATGTCATGCAGCGCAAGGCTTCCAATTTACATTTTGTTTTCGCAGATGTTTTTTGGGGAAAATGCAATGATAGCAGCTTACTCAATGTATGTCATTGGGTTAGTTGTTGCTGTTTTTGTTGCTTTTATTCTTCATATTGTAGATAAAAAAGAAGCAAATGGAATGCTTATTATTGAATTGCCGGAGTATAAAGCACCAAGTGCCCGTACGATTTGGATTTATGTTTGGGAGAAAGTAAAAGATTATTTGACGAAGGCCGGAACCGTAATTTTCCTTGCTTCTATTGCTATGTGGCTTCTTTTAAATTTTGGAATACATGGTTACACAAATGAGATGTCGGAAAGTTTTGGAGCAGCAATCGGACATTTTATCGTGCCTGTGTTAAAACCGATTGGTCTTGGTTACTGGCAGATAGCCGTGGCCTTGATTGCCGGAATATCGGCAAAGGAAGTTGTTGTATCAAGTTGTGCTGTTTTGTTTGGAATAGCAAATGTAAATTCGGCAGCCGGTATGGGAGCGCTGCATCAGGCACTTGGTGCAGCCGGATTTGGTATGGTAAATGCCTATTGTCTTATGATTTTTTGCCTGCTGTATATCCCTTGTTTTGCTACGCTGGCAACGATTCGTAAGGAAAGCGGAAGTATTAAATTTATGTTTTTAGCAGCCGGATTTCAGCTGGTTATGGCATGGCTTGCATCATTTGTGGTATTTCAGATTTTTTAGTACATTTTTAGATAAAGTTTCCTTTACACTTGGTAGTAAACGTCGTATAATTTGAGTGTAAAATATAGCGTTTTCCTTATGACACCGTTGCAAGGTGTTTCCGGTCAAGCAGCAAGAAGAAAAATTGCACTGTCCAAAAAGAGTGTTACGATGACAGTGGGACAGAAGAAGACAATTCGTATCAAAAACGCAAAAGGAAAGCGTATCAAATGGAGTATTAAGAAAAAAAGCATTGCAAGTTACAAAAAGAGCGGTAAGTATGCTGTAAAACTGACCGCAAAGAAAAAGGGAACAACGACCCTTACCTGCAAGGTGAAAAATGGCAAGTGGAAGAGTTACAGGTGTAAAGTTAAAGTCAAAAAGGCTACACTTGTCCGTACGCCGGTGGCAACAAATGATGTCGTAAAAACAACGGAAAAACCGAGTTCTACTGCGGTAGTTACGATGCCTTCTGTTCCTACACAAACTCCGACGGATGGACAGGATAAACCGCAGGAGCCAGAAAAAACACCGACGGCGACCCCGACAGCAACACCAACGGCAAAGCCAACGGCGACCCCGACAGCAACACCAACGGTAACACCGACGGCAAAGCCAACAGCAACACCAACGGCAAAGCCAACAGCAACACCAACAGCAACACCGGCAGGTGAATTTGCAGAAAAAACGTATTTGTCTACCGGTTTTGAAGACGGAACGGATGGATTTACCGGACGTGGAGCAGCAAAAGTAGCAGTGGCTTCCGGCGGAAGAAGTGGAAATTGTCTTTCTGTAACCGGACGTACGAGCACATGGAACGGAGCTGAATTGAATGTAACGGATTCGATTGTGAAGGGTGCAACGTATTCGATTTCGGTATGGGTTAAACAGACAACCAGTTCAGATCAAACTATTAAGTTATCAGCGAACCTTACGGTTTCCGGTCAGGATAGTTATCCGGCAATCAAGGAAGAAACAACATTGAAATCCGGTGTTTGGACTAAAATTGAGGGTACTTATGAGGTTCCGGAGTCATTTTCTAAATTAACATTTTATGTCGAGGGACCATCCGGTAATTTTGATTTTCTTGTGGATGATCTTACCATTACACAGACAACGGCGGGAAAAGAACCATTTAATCCGGAAGGACTTACGAGTATCAAGGATACTTACAGTGGAATTTTTGAACGTGTAGGAAATGTATTAAGTTATAATACATCATGGAATAATGGTTATCAGATGCAGAGCGATGATACGATGAAGTTTGTGAAACATCATTTTAACAGTTATACGTTGGAAAATGAGTTAAAACCGGAGCAGGTTTTATCGAATTGGAGTGGTACGATTTCGGTCAGTGAGGCAAAGAATCTAGGGTATGTAATTCCAGATGGTTACACCGAATCGACTGTTGCTAAACTGAATTTTGACAGTGTAGATAAGATTCTGGAAATTGCAAATAATTATGGCATTCAGATGCGAGGACATGTGATGCAGTGGCATCAGCAGACATCACCGCGTTTCTTTCACGAAGGATATGATGCGAATAATGATATTGTGACCAAAGCAGTGATGGATAAGCGAATTGAGTTTTATATTCGTACCGTGATGAAACATGTGATGGACAAGGAGAAGAGTTTGACCGGAAAAGCAGGTTCTCTTGTTTATTGCTGGGATATCACGAATGAGTACACACACCGCACCAATCAGCCATCCGATACAACATGGGTTGATGTTTATGGTGACATGGGCTTGAAACCAACCTATGTGAAAAAGGCTTACGAAGTAGCTTATGATGAGTTGAAACAGTACGGTCTGCAGAAAGATATTACGTTGTTCTATAATGATTACAATGAATATGATGTTGCGGATGAAATTGTAGAACTTATTAATTATATCAATGAGGGTGAAGAAACGAATATTTGTGGTGGTATCGGTATGCAGAGCCACATTACTGTGAATTATCCGTCTCTTGAAAAATATGGAACAGCAGTGGATAAGTTTTTGGCAACCGGACTTCAGGTTCAGGTTACAGAATTGGATATCGGAATCGAAGATGGACAGACAGAAGAGGATCTGGCAAATCATTATTCCGATATTATGAAACTGCTTATTTCCAAACAGGAAAATCGTGATAAATCCGTAAATGCCCGCGGAATCACAGGTGTTACGGTATGGGGACTCTATGATGCGATTTCATGGAGAAAACCTACTTCATGTCTGTTATTTGGAGAAAGTTTAGAAGATCCAAAACCAGCTTTTTATTCTTTCTTAGAGGCTGCGACAAAATAATAGCAATTACGACAGTTTTATAACCGCTTTGACAGTGATTATGGAAAGTGCAGTTTGAATATGATAGAATAAATCCAATTTATGAAATTGCGAAAGGAGATTTATACATATGAAATATTCAATTGAAGGAGCACCGTTGCCGGTAGTTATTTGTGATTTGGAGGCAGGCGAGTCCATGATTACGGAAAAAGGAGCTATGTCTTGGATGACGCCAAACATGAAGATGGAGACATCCGGCGGCGGAATGGGAAAAATGATTGGTCGTATGTTCAGCGGGGAAAATATGTTCCAGAACCGTTATACAGCAGAAGGCGGAGCCGGACAGATTGCTTATGCTTCCAGTTTTCCGGGGTCGATTTTGGCATTTGAAATTGGAAATGGAAATGAGATAATTGCACAGAAGAGCGCATTTCTTGCTTCTACGGATGGAGTGACATTATCGGTTGCGTTCCAGAAAAAATTAGGTGGCGGTCTGTTTGGTGGCGAAGGTTTTATTATGCAGAGACTTTCCGGCAACGGTACGGCTTTTGTAGAAATTGATGGTTATGTAAAGGAATATGAGCTGGCAGCAGGGCAGCAGATGATTATTGATACCGGCTACTTAGCTGCGATGGATGCAACCTGTACGATGGATATTACAACCGTTAAGGGACTGAAAAATAAAGTGCTTGGTGGAGAAGGATTCTTTAACACCGTAGTGACCGGTCCCGGTAAGATTTATCTGCAGTCGATGCCGATTAACCAGATGGCAGGTGTTTTGCAACCATTTTTATCAACAAACAAATAATCTTTTACAAAGGGTGAATCTCTTGCTATAATAGACATGAAAATGTGTTAAAGGAGATGATTCCAATGGTAAAAACCGTGTTAAAAATTGACGGTATGATGTGTGGCATGTGTGAATCGCATATGAATGATTTGATTCGCAAGCATTGTAAGGTGAAGAAAGTTTCTTCCTCTGTAAAAAAAGGAGAAACTGTTGTAATCAGCGAGGAAGCGTTAGATATTCCTATGCTGGAAAAGGAAATTAAAGAAATTGGTTATGAATTAGTTTCCCATACAAGTGAGCCTTATGAGAAAAAAGGATTGTTCCGTCGATAAGAATTACTCGATTTTGTCTCCGATTACGGTATGCAGTGTGTGTTCCGTAATCGGAGTTTTTTATTGGTAAAAGACCGGTAATCTGAAGGAGAAAATCCGGTCTGTCGTTTGAAAAGTTTGGAAAAAATAAAAGTCGTCTGTCCGATATATGAGGGTCTCAAAATCCTAAACAACAAAAATTAAAATCCTGCACCCATTTTCCCATCCAAATCGTGTATTATATAGAAAGTAATTATTTTCTACCATGCATGCAAAAGAAATTGTAGTAAAGGAGTATCAGGCAATGATAAATAAATATGCCGGGATAGAGTATGAGGACGTCGTGCGGCAGTATGCAGATGACATAACGAGACTATGTGTTGTCTGGACGCAGAATGAGGAGGCAGCAAAGGACTGCTTTCAAAATACGTTTCTGAAACTCTATCAGACAGAACAAACCTTTCGAGAGGAAGAACACATAAAAGCGTGGCTTTACACAGTTGCGCGAAATGAATGCAGAGATTACCACAGGCAGTTCTGGAATCGAAATGTGGATATTGGATATGTGCCACAGGAGAACCAAAAGGCTAGCTATTTGCAAATAGAAGATGAAGAAACGGAGCAGCTTGTTGAGGCTCTGCGAAAATTACCTTTTCGGTACCGTGAAGTAATTGTGCTTTATTATTACGAAGAATATGGCACGGGTGAAATTGCAAAAATGCTGCATACAAGTGTGAATACGGTGAAATCAAGACTTCGCAGAGGCAGAGAAAAACTCGCTGCTATCATGAAAAATTAACAGGGATTAAACAGGAGGCATAATGATGGATATTAAAAAAATAGATAAGATTAAAGCCCCGGAAGACTGGGTGGAAGAGGCACTGAATCCGGAAAAGATACAGGGTATTTCCCATAGGAGAAATTCAATGAAAAAACTTCGGACAGCGGCTGCGGCGGTAGTGATTTTCCTTTTGTGCGGAACTTTTGTAACTGTGGCGGCAACGAAATCCAATGTGTTTCAATCGCTTTTGGAAAATATGTTTGGCAAGGAAAATGTCACCGAGGTGGAGTTAAATCCAGAACCAACGAAACAGGTGGCAGACGTTAAGGCGGAAAAAGATGGCACGATACAATTACAGGAAAACATGATGGTGGTCGGAGAGAAAGAAAGTTTTATCAGTGAATATCATTTTGAGGGAGATGAGGAAAAAGTAGACCATGTGTACACAGTAGTTTCCAATGGATTAAAGAAAATGACACCGGTTGCTTTTGAAAGTGTACTTGACGGGGAAAAATGCGGTTTTCAATATGTGGCAAGCGGCAACGAAATTTATGCCTTTAATTACACGGGAGGAATTACCGAGATTTTCTCTTATTATAAAAACGGCATAATTTACGGTGTAAGAGAAGAAAAAAATGCGACAAAAGGTTATTTGGTGGAAATCAATCTGGCAGAGAAAACGGTGAAAAAAATATCCGGCGGTAACATGATATGCAATTTTGTTATGTCACCGGAAGGTAGTAAAATTTTGTGCAATCACAGGGGAGACGGCTACTGGTCAGTCTTTGATATTGCTTCGCAGACGGAGAAAAAAATAAGTCAGAAACTCGTGAATGGATATGCCAGAACAACAGAAATTGAGTTTTTGGATGAAAACCGAATTTTAACCTACGGTGAGTCAATTTTTAAAAACAGTACAGAAGAGGATTCTACATGTGTTGTAAATTTACAGACCATGAGAATTGAGAAGAAATATTCAGGTGTCGGCCTTGTTAATATGAAATGGTCTTACCGTTACCACCACAAAAAGAAATCACTGGAATTTTATGAAATTACCGGAAATCAGTCATTTACCATTCCGGATGTTAAGGATAGTGGCGATGTAATTGATGTAAGTGGTGATTATGTATTATTTGGAAATCTGGAGGAGAAAAAACAGGCGGTTTATCTCATTCAACTCACAAATCATACGTGGAAGAAGATGAATATTCCGAGGAAATTAAGAAATGATATGGAAATTCATCTGGTGAAAACGCAGAAGAAAATTTTGATAACAAATAAAAAGAGGGCGTATTTGGTGGATGTGAGTGCGCTGTAAATAGATACGGTCAGAGGCATAAAAATAAAAACACATTGCAATGGGAAGCAGTGTGTTTTTATTTTGGAAGTGTTTCTTTGCTTCTTGTGTAGGGCTTTTTCTCATCGGTAAGTTCCGCAAGGTAATCCATGCTTGTATTGTAATAGACAGCAAGTCGCCTTAGCACTTCAATCGGCATGCTCCGGCTGTCTGTCTCATAATGTGAGTACGTACGCTGGCTAATGTGTAAGTAGTCTGCAATGTCTGTTTGTTTTAAATCGTGGTCTTCTCGCAGATCACGAATACGCTGCATTTTCATGTAAAAAACCTCCTAGGATTAAGGGTGATTTTAAACGGATGAAATCCGAGCAAAATTTAATAATATTATAAATTGAACGTAGTGTATATGATAATGCTAGAACAAAATGGACTATTGAACCATAGAACCATAGAACAATATGCGCTATGATGTAGGCATGAATTAACAAAAATTGGAGGGGATTGTTATGAAAAAGATGTGGAAAGGGGGAGTTTTATTCGTGCTCTGTGTACTGTGTCTTTATACTGCAAACGAGGCAAAAGCAACGAGCAAAACTTCAGATGAAGCAATCAATTGGGTGAAATCACAAGTGGGTAATTCGATTGATGCGGATGGTGCTTACGGTGCCCAATGCGTGGATTTGATTCGGGCATATTATAATTTTTTAGGAGTTGCACAAGTTAGAGGAAATGGATGCGATTATGCAACGAATCAACTTCCGAGCGGATGGACAAGGATAAAGGGAGCACAGCCGCAAAAAGGCGATATTTTGGTGTATACCGGTGGGTATGGTCATGTAGCAATATATGAATCGGACTATGTTACATATCATCAGAATTATAATGGGAAAAAGAAAGTTACACGAGAGGCATTTGCGTATAATAGTCCGGCATATATCACGAATTATACACCATATTGGGGTGTTGTTAGACCTAATTTTTCTTCTGGAAATATTGGTGCATATGGAGAAATGACAACGCCGACGATACATACGGATAAGGAAGTATACAATGTTGGGGAAACTGCTAATATATCGTGGGCGGCAACATCGCCAAATAGTGATTTTTATCAATATTGGCTTATTATAGTAAATGAGACAACAAAGCGACAAATTTTTGGAGGGGACCCAGGTGTTGCAAGAAACCCTGCTATAAATAGTAAAAGTTTAGTGTTGCCAAGTGCGGGAAGATATTATATAAAGATATATTCTGTGCCCTTTAATAATAAAGAAAGTCGACAAAAATTAGCAACAAAATACATATCAGTAGGTGCATATGGAGAAATGACGACACCAACGATACAAACGGATAAAGAAATATATAATGTAGGAGAAAACGTAAAAATATCATGGAAAGCAACGTCAGCTAATAGTGATTTTTATCAATATTGGCTTGTTATAGTAAATGAGACGACAAAACAGAAAGTTTATGGAGGTGACCCAGGTGTTGCACAAAATCCGTCTGTAAATCAAAAAACAGTAACTTTATCAAGTGCAGGAAGATATTATATAAAAATATATTCTGTGCCCTTTTATGGTAAAGAAAGTCGACAAAAATTAGCAACAAAATACATATCAGTAGGTGCATATGGAGAAATGACGACACCAACGATACAAACGGATAAAGAAATATATAATGTAGGAGAAAACGTAAAAATATCATGGAAAGCAACGTCAGCTAACAGTGATTTTGCTCAATATTGGCTTGTTATAGTAAATGAGACGACAAAACAGAAAGTTTATGGAGGTGACCCAGGTGTTGCACAAAATCCGTCTGTAAATCAAAAAAACAGTAACTTTATCAAGTGCAGGAAGATATTATATTAAAATATACTCAGTGCCTTTTTATGGTAAGGAAAGTCGTCAAAAGATGGCAACGAAATATATTGAGGTATCTAACAAAACATACACAAGTGCTAATAATGTTACAGAAAGTAAACTAGATACGGTAAAGGAACAAGTCTATCGAAAAACAGGGATGACGCAAGCGGAAATAAAAAAATCATCAAGTAAAAAAGGATGCTTAAAGCTATTCTTGGGGAAAGTTACTGGCGCTAAAGGTTACTAGCTTCAGTACGCTATGAATAAAAAGTTCAAAAAGAAAAAGAGCATACAGACCAAGAAAACCAAGTACACCATTAAGAAATTGAAAAAGAAGAAAACGTATTATATTCGTGTTCGTGCTTACAAGATGAATGGTAAGAAAAAGGTGTATGGTAAGTGGAGCACGGTGAAAAAAGTTAAGGTGAAAAAGTAAAAAAATCAAATCATAAAATCAATCAGAAAGAGAGGTATTTCTATGAGAAACAGTAAATTAATTCAAAAGGCGGGGACATTGTTCTTGACACTTTCGTTGATGGCGTCTGTGTGCCCGATTGCGGCAAAAGCTACGGAAAATAACAGTGTAGCAAATCCATCAACCCAGAAAAATGTTACAATTTCAGGTAGTGATAACGCGACGGGAAAATTAAATAATCCTTTGGTGAAAGCATCGACTACAACATGGAATAGTGTGACGTTTGGCAACTATTGGAAGACAGGAGCTAATCAGGATGGAAAGCAGCCAATTCAGTGGCGCGTTCTTTCGGTAAATGGGGATGATATGTATCTTCTTTCAGAGCAAAATTTGGATGTACAGCAGTATAATGATAAAGCACAAAATGAGTCGGGACTTCGTGTGGAATGGCAGGATTGTTCCTTGAATAAGTGGTTGAATGAAACATTTTTGAATGAGGCATTTTCTGATGTTGAGCAGACCGCAATAATAGGGACAACGGAAAAAGTTAGTCTTTTGTCAGAGCAGGAGATCAAGGATAAGAAATACGAATTTAGTTCAAATAAGGCTTGCAAGACAGAGGGAACAGCATATGCACACCAATCGTTAGGAAATGAAGATAATGAGATAAAGGACTCCTGGTGGACTAAAACAACTGAGGGAAATGCTTTTGGCAAATGCGTTGATTCGAGTGGACGTGTTATCAGCAAAAATATCACATTAAAAGCAGGAATTCGTCCGGTGATTCATTTGAAAAAAACTTCTGATTTGTGGAAAAATTCAGAAAAAATTGTTATGTATAACGATTTTAATTCACAATGGGATTGTGTTTATTTTGGAAATTATTATCAAAACGACGCCAAGAAAAAGCAACCGATTAAGTGGCGAGTTCTTTCTGTAAATGGCGATGATGTGTTTATGATTTCAAATCGAAGTTTGGATTATCAAAAGTATAGCGAAAACTTGTCAGAAAACAGTAATGATGTATGGGAGAAAAGTTCGTTGCGAAGCTGGTTAAATACAACTTTTTTTAAGGAAGCATTTAATGCGACAGAGCAGGCAGCAATTAAAAATTCATCTGAAACAAATGACAAATTATTTTTATTGTCTGCGACAGAAATGAGTGTTATGTCATATGGGCTTGGTGGAGATATGGCAGCGGCACGTCCAACAGAATATGCTAAAAGTCGTGGTGCGACAAGTTATGATATGAAAGGCTCACGCAATTATGGATTTGGAGCGTGGATGTTACGCGATATGGTCAATGCGGGAGGCGAAACGGTGATTCGTTGTGTTTCACCGTTTGGAGATGTAGGGGCTTGTGATGGCGAATTGGCGGTTCGTCCGGTTCTTCGCATAAGTATATCTTCTGGGGCATGGACTTCGGCAGGAAAATTAGCTGGTTTGGATGATGGGAGTATAGACCAATATTCTGAGTCAATTACAAAGAACAACCAAAATGCTTCCAAAGTAACAGTAACAGCTCCTTTAAAAGTGAATCTTTCTACTGTGAAAAATGCAAAAGGAAAGAAAATCAATGTAAAATGGAAGAAAGTCAAAGGTGCCAAAGGTTACCAGCTCCAGTATGCTTTGAATAAAAAGTTCAAAAAGAAAAAGAGCATACAGACCAAGAAAACCAAGTACACCATTAAGAAACTGAAAAAGAAGAAAACGTATTACATTCGTGTCCGTGCCTATAAAATGAATGGTAAGAAAAAGGTGTACGGTAAGTGGAGCAAGGTGAAAAAAGTCAAGATAAAGAAGTAACATAAGGAAGTAATATAAGACGGGTTAAAAAAACTTTGAGCGTAGAACGCCCCTCCTATTGGGGGTGTCGTTTTACGCTCTTTTTATATGCTGGAATTTGGCTTGTTTGGCACGATTTAGGCCTCTTTTTAAGGGGCGTAAGTCGCTTGACAATTGTAAGTAAATATATTGACTTTGTAATGCAACTGTGCTAGTATATATACAAACAAGGGTGGGGCGCAGATGTTCTCCTTGTAATGATAGAAACAAAAGAATTTGACTAATTAAGGAGGATACCATTTGGGATCAAAAGATTTAGCAGAGAAAAATTTACTACAATACAAAGATGTATTTTCAGACATTGTAAATGTAAACTTATTTGGTGGCAGATGTTATGTGTCAGCAGAAGAGTTGTCGAGAGAACCCGGCGAGTTGATTACGAAAGCCGTATCGGATGATAAACTTCGGCAGCTACAGATGGATGTTCCGATGAAGTGTAAGAAGAACAATAGAAGTTTTTTCTTATGTCTGGAAAATCAAAGTGACAAAAATAATATTATGCCGGTGCGTGATATGGGATACCAGCACGCCAAATATATGGAGCAGATCAAGGAAGCGAAAGAAAGTAATCGAAAAACCGGCAATTATCCAACCCCGATGACAAAGGAACTTAACGATTCACAGAAGTTAAGCCCGGTCATCACTCTGGTTTTGAATTACAGTCAGAAAGAATGGAAAAAGCCAAGATGTTTGAATGATATGCTGGAATTTCCGGAGGATATTGGTGAGGAACTTACAAAATGGATTCCAGAGCATCCCATTTGTA